>ENA-OPCV01000004-OPCV01000004.1-human-gut-metagenome-genome-assembly--contig:-NODE-4-length-251150-cov-6.943950_pt1 | contig 251150 bp, 214 predicted proteins | sample MGYA00241257_ERZ501494 | MGnify/ENA primary metagenome ERZ501494 (study PRJEB25962, sample SAMEA2042618) | human gut metagenome | biome: human gut; feature: human-associated habitat; material: faeces...
ATATCAAGCGTTTGAGAAGAAATACAAGACTTAAATGGAGATATAAAAAGATGATTAAAGTATTATTTATCTGCCACGGCAACATCTGCCGCAGCACCATGGCCGAAAGCGTCCTCACTCACCTGGTCCATCAGCTGCATCTCGACAACCAGTTCGAGATCGACTCCGCTGCGACCAGCCGTGAGGAGATCGGCAACCCGCCGCACTACGGCACAAAAAATAAATTATACGAAGAAAACATTCCGCTTGTTCCGCACCGGGCGCGCCAGATGACAAGGGATGACTATCTGTATTTTGATTATCTGATCGGCATGGATTCCGCAAATATCCGGAACATGACAAGAATCGCGGGAGGCACGGACAGCCAGGATAAAATATACAAGATGCTTTCATTTGCGGGCTATGAAGACACGCAGAAATTTACCGGGGCGCGGGATGTGGCAGATCCATGGTACACCGGCAATTTTGATGAAACCTATGAAGATGTGGTTGTAGGATGCAAAGGATTCCTGTATTATTTACAGCAGAAAGGGGACATTTCAAGAAAAATCGAAATTCCCCGGTAAGTAAGGAGTGACATTGGGTGAAATATCTGATCATTGGAGCTGGTGGCACAGGCGGAGTTGTCGGTTTTCACATGGCGCAGGCAGGAAAAGATGTGACGTTGATCGCCAGAGATGCGCATTTGGAGAGTATACAGCAAAAGGGAATGACGCTTCAGACCATGTGGGATGAGAACACAAAGACCATACCGGTAAAGGCATCTGACATGCAGCATTACAAAGACCGGCCGGATGTGATCTTAGTCTGCGTAAAAGGATATTCGCTGGATGGAATTTACGAATTTATCCGTAGAATTGCAAAACCGCAGACGATTGTGATTCCAATTTTAAATATTTATGGAACCGGAGCTAAAATGCAGGAAAAACTGCCGGGAATGCTTGTGACGGACGGATGTATTTACGTGTCAGCCAATATTAAGGAGCCGGGAGTTATTTTGCAGCACGGAAAGATTCTGCGCATTTTCTTCGGCGTGCGCCAAAAAGAAGAAAAATGCCAGCTGTTAGAGCAGATTCAGAAAGATTTCCGTGACAGTGCAATCGATGGAATATTATCAGAACAGATCCAGCGGGATGCGCTGGAGAAATTTTCCTATGTGTCACCGATCGGAGCGGCGGGCCTTTACTTAAATGCCACGGCAGGAGATTTCCAGAAAGAGGGGAAAGCAAGAGAACTGTTTTGCACGATGATAAGGGAAATCGTCGCACTGGCGACGGCCATGGGATTTCCGTTTGAAAAGGATATGGTTTCCGTAAATCTGCAGATTTTATCCAATCTTCCGCCGGAGGCAACCACGTCCATGCAAAGGGATGTGATGGCACACAGACCGTCGGAAGTGGATGGTCTGGTATACGAAGTGGTGCGCATGGCGCACAGATATCAGGTTCCGGTGCCCGCATATGAAAAAGTGGCACAGAAACTGCAAGGAGAAATTATGTGCGAAAAAAATTCTCACACAGAAGGAAATGTGGAGATAAAAAGGGAAGAAAAATAACAGGATTCATTGCAAATGATGAATCATAAAAACACAGGAGAACAACATGGAATACAAATACAGCACAATTAACGAGGTAAATCATTTTGAATTTGGCGAGGCTGTGGTTGGGGACATCCAGCTGACAGAGCGCATGTTTCATCTGGTACTGGACAATGTAAAAATCTGTCCGGAAAATTCCTGCAACCGCGACATCCGGATGATGCGTACCAATGAACTTTTATTTAAGATTTCAGATGCAGAAATCATTTCGCTTGTTGAGGAAGGATACAACGAATACGATGCTGATGGAAATTTAAAGCACACGTATCCGGACGAGGAAGTGGAAAAAGCAAAGTATGATGAGGTGGCACAGGTTCTTTTGGAGGGAACCATATATGAACTGACGTTACAGAGCGGTGTTTATACGTTTATCATTGACGGAACCAACGACCGTACCTACGCGCTGAAAGTAACCGGAAGCGGCGATACGCAGGAGTGGAACCGGTTTCTTGAGGTATAGAGTCGGGAAAGCTTTTGTTCGCCGGGTAGCCTTTGAACAGAAACACAGGAGGAAAAAGACATGATACAGACCGTTATTTTTGATCTGGACGGGACCCTTTTGGATACAGAAAAATACTATTTCGCGAAATGGAAAGAGGCTATGGCGCATTTCGGATATCATATGACCGATGAGGAGGCATACAGCGTGCGTTCCCTTGGGATGCCTTATGCACCGGAACATTTTAAAAAGCTGTATGGAGAAGATTTTGACTATGACAAAGTGCATACATATCGCAGAAAACTGACGGATCAGGTGCTTGATGAGGGACCGATTGAGGCAAAACCGGGAGCAGAGGAACTGTTAAAATATTTGCGCAAAAAAGGTGTGCGTACAGCGATTGCCACCGCAGGAGGTGTGGAGCGCAGCAGCAGTCTGCTGAAGAGAGTGGGATTGTATGACTATCTCGACCACATTGTTTCTGCCCGGCAGGTCGCCCATGGCAAACCGGCGCCGGATGTTTATCTGTACGCCTGCAGCCAGCTTCATGTGCAGCCACAGGAATGCTATGCGGTGGAAGATTCTCCAAATGGAATTCACAGTGCATACAGTGCAGGATGTAAGGTGTTTATGGTGCCGGATCTGACACAGCCGGATGCCGAACTGGAGAAATTTATATACAAAAAAGTGGAATCACTTGTAGCACTAAAGGAGTATTTTTAAATTTTTTCTTGCAATCACTGGAATTGTGTGATAAAACAGATTACAAAAGGAACGTACATCAGGGATGTACGACAGAAAATGCATAGATGGAGACTCTGATCATCAGACATCGACAGGAATACAGCGTCACCGACTGAGAGCGCTGTTTGAAAGAGATGATTATGGGAACACTGCCGGAGCAGACGGATTGAACACGGGCAGGATGGTTTTGAGAAACCGGAATGTGGAAGTAGGTTCGTACGTGAGCGCACGTTACGCGTAAGAGAGGGAAGATGAGAATGTCTCATTTTTCAATGCGGGTGGTACCGCGGATAATCTGAATTATTCGCCCCGGAATACAATTATAGTATTCCGGGGCTTTTCTTTTTTCATAAGAGGAGCCCCGGACCAGAAAAAGGAGTAGAAAAGATGAGTAACATTTACAGAGATGTCACACTGAATCAGGTAAGCGAGCAGGACATCGGAAAGACGATCCGTGTCGCTGGCTGGGTAGAAAATATCCGTGACCATGGCGGAGTATCTTTTATTGATTTAAGAGATATGTATGCAGTGATGCAGATCGTTATCCGCGATGGAAAGCTGTTAGAAGGAATCCGTAAAGAGCAGGCTATTACCGTGGAAGGTCTGATCGAAAAGAGAGATGAGGAAACCTACAATCCAAAGATCCCGACCGGAACCATCGAGCTGGATGCAAAGGAAGTGACGGTACTCGGAGAAGTATATTCCCAGCTTCCGTTTGAAGTAATGACCAGCAAGAGTGTGGTACACGAAGATGTACGTCTGAAATATCGGTATCTGGATCTGAGAAACCAGAAAGTAAAAGATAATATCATTTTCCGTTCCAAAGTGATTTCTTATCTGCGTGAGAAAATGACAAGTATGGGATTTCTGGAGTTACAGACACCGATCCTGTGCGCATCTTCTCCAGAGGGTGCAAGAGATTATATCGTACCGTCCAGAAAATTCAAGGGAAAATTTTATGCACTGCCACAGGCACCACAGCAGTACAAGCAGCTTCTGATGGTATCCGGATTTGATAAATATTTCCAGATTGCGCCTTGTTTCCGTGATGAGGATGCCAGAGCCGACCGTTCACCGGGAGAGTTCTATCAGCTGGATTTTGAGATGAGTTTTGCCACACAGGAAGATGTATTTGCAGTTGGTGAAGAAGTTCTTTCGTCTGTATTTGAAAAGTTCGCACCGGAAGGAAGCGTTGTGACCAAGGCTCCATATCCGATTATCAGTTATAAGCAGGCAATGCTGGAGTTTGGTTCCGATAAGCCGGATCTGCGTAACCCGCTTCGTATTATCGATGTGACCAACTTTTTCCAGAAATGTACGTTCAAGCCGTTCATCGGAAAAACGGTTCGGGCAATCCGCGTACACGCCGATATGTCCAAAGGTTTCCACGAGAAACTCCTTAAATTTGCAACCGGACTTGGCATGGGTGGTTTAGGATATCTGGAAGTATTGGAAGACGGCTCTTACAAGGGACCAATCGACAAGTTTATTCCGGATGACTGTAAGGAAGAATTGCGCACACTGGCAGGACTTGAAGTTGGCGATACAATTTTCTTTATGGCAGATAAGGAAGAACGCGCTGCATATTACGCCGGAATGATCAGAAACGAACTCGGTGAGAAGCTGGATCTGATCGAGAAGAATGCATACCGTTTCTGTTATGTCAACGATTTCCCGATGTTTGAGAAAGATCCGGAGACAAAGAAGATCGGATTTACCCATAATCCATTCTCCATGCCACAGGGTGGCTTAGAAGCACTTAATACCATGGACCCGCTGGATATCCTGGCTTACCAGTACGATATCGTCTGCAACGGTGTGGAATTATCTTCCGGAGCTGTGCGTAACCACGATATGCAGATCATGGAAAAAGCATTTGAGATTGCAGGTTACGACAAAGAAGTGTTAAAGAACAAGTTCGGCGCATTATACACCGCATTCCAGTACGGAGCACCGCCACACGCAGGTATGGCTCCTGGAGTTGACCGTATGATCATGCTTCTTCGTAACGAGGAAAATATCCGTGAAGTCATCGCATTCCCGATGAACGGAAACGCACAGGATCTGATGTGCGGTGCACCAAACGAAGTCACCGAGCAGCAGCTGCGTGAAGTGCATATTAAGGTTAGAGATTAAGGAGAAGGGAACAAAATATGGCAAACGTAATCTCAGACGAGACAATGGAATATGTTGGAATCCTTGCAAAGCTGGAATTGTCTGACGCGGAAAAAGAAGCTGCGAAAAAAGACATGGAGAGCATGCTGGATTATATTGATAAATTAAACGAACTGGATACCTCCAATGTGGAACCGATGTCCCACGTATTTCCGGTGCAGAATGTGTTCCGGGAAGATGTTGTGGAAAACGGCGATGGTGGAGAGGACACACTTGCGAACGCACCGGAGCGTCGCGACCGCGCATTTGTAGTTCCAAAGACGGTAGAGTAAGGAGGGGCAGCTATGAATTTATTATCGCTCACAGCGGTAGAGCTGGGAAAGAAAATAAAAGCGCATGAAGTGACCGTTGAGGAAGCAACAAGAGCTGCTCTTGACGCGATTCGTGCAAAAGAAAAGGAGATCAACAGCTTTGTCACCGTAGATGAAGAGTCTGCGATGATCCGCGCAAAAGAAGTACAGAAAATGATTGATGACGGGACACTGACCGGGCCTCTGGCAGGTGTTCCGGTTGCCATCAAAGATAATATGTGTACAAAGGGAATGTTAACGACCTGCAGTTCTAAGATTTTATATAATTTTATTCCAACTTATACAGCGGAAGCAGTGATCAATCTGGAAAAAGCGGGCGCAGTCATTCTCGGAAAGACGAACATGGATGAATTTGCCATGGGAAGTACCACAGAGACTTCTGCCTATGGGGAGACAAAGAATCCATGGAATACCGCACATGTACCGGGCGGTTCTTCCGGTGGAAGCTGTGCGGCAGTGGCAGCAGAGGAATGTTACTATGCACTCGGATCGGATACCGGAGGATCTATCCGTCAGCCAAGTTCATTTTGTGGTGTGACCGGAATCAAACCAACTTATGGTACCGTTTCCCGTTACGGACTGATCGCATACGGTTCCTCTCTGGATCAGATCGGACCGATTGCAAAGGATGTGACCGACTGTGCCACAATTCTGGAGACAATTACTTCTTATGATAAGAAGGATTCCACATCAATAAAACGAGAAGAAACCGATTTTACATCGGCACTGGTGGATGATGTAAAGGGAATGAAGATTGGTATTCCGCGTGACTATCTGGGCGAGGGACTGGACCCGGAAGTAAAGGAAGCCATTCTTGCAGCGGCAAAGACGTTAGAAGAAAAAGGCGCAATCGTAGAGGAATTTGATTTAAGTCTCGTAGAGTATGCGATTCCGGCTTATTATGTCATTGCGGCAGCAGAGGCAAGCTCCAATCTGGCACGTTTTGATGGAGTAAAATACGGATACCGCACAAAAGAGTACGAGGGACTGCACAATATGTACAAGAAGTCCCGCTCCGAAGGATTCGGACCGGAAGTAAAGCGCCGTATTATGCTTGGATCTTTCGTGTTAAGTTCCGGATATTATGATGCTTATTATCTGAAAGCACTGCGCACCAAAGCCCTGATCAAGCAGGCATTTGACAAGGCATTTGCAACGTATGATGTGATTCTCGGACCGGCGGCACCGACCACCGCTCCGAAACTGGGAGAGTCTTTGAGTGATCCGCTGAAGATGTATCTTGGAGATGTATATACCGTTTCGGTCAATCTGGCAGGTCTGCCGGGAATTTCCGTGCCGTGCGGTGTGGACAGCAAAGGACTTCCGATCGGTCTGCAGTTGATCGGGGATTGTTTCAAGGAGAAAAACATCATCCGTGCGGCCTACAGTTTTGAACAGACAAGAACGTATCAGCACAGTCCGGCAGCAGAAGCGTAGAAAGGAGAGAAGAGATGTCAAAAGAATATGAAACCGTCATTGGACTGGAAGTCCATGTAGAATTAGCAACCAGGACAAAAATCTTCTGTGCCTGCTCCACTGCATTCGGAAGTGCACCAAATACCCACACCTGTCCGGTATGTACCGGTATGCCGGGATCGCTTCCGGTCTTAAACAAAAAGGTGGTAGAGTATGCCATGGCAGTTGGTCTGGCAACAAACTGTCAGATCAATCAGTACAGCAAATTTGACCGGAAAAATTATTTCTATCCGGATAACCCGCAGAACTATCAGATTTCCCAGCTTTATCTGCCAATCTGCCATGACGGAGGGGTAGAGATCGAGACGGAATCCGGCGGGAAAAAGACCATCGGTATCCATGAAATCCATATGGAAGAGGATGCCGGAAAGTTAGTACACGATGACTGGGAGGGGGTATCTCTGGTGGATTACAACCGTTCCGGGGTACCGCTGATCGAGATCGTGTCCGAGCCGGATATGCGCTCCGCAGAGGAAGTCATTGCATATCTGGAGAAACTGCGTATGACGATCCAGTACCTGGGTGCCAGTGACTGCAAGATGCAGGAGGGTTCCATGCGTGCGGATGTCAATTTATCAGTTCGTGAAAAGGGCGCCAAAGAGTTTGGTACCCGTACCGAGATGAAAAATATCGGTTCGTTTAAGGCAATCGCACATGCCATTGAAGCCGAGACAGCCCGCCAGATTGATCTGATTGAATCCGGGGAAAAGGTTGTACAGGAGACCCGCCGCTGGAACGATGATCAGGGATATTCCTATGCGATGCGTTCCAAAGAGGATGCACAGGATTATCGTTATTTCCCGGAGCCGGATCTGGTACCGATCGTTGTCAGTGACGAATGGCTGCAGCAGATCCGGGACAATCAGCCGGAACTTCATGATGAAAAACTGGCCCGTTATATTGCAGAGTTTGGTCTGCCGGAGTATGATGCACAGATTCTTACATCGGAGAAAAAGCTGGCAGATCTCTTTGAGGCGACTTCTGCGATTTGCAATAAACCAAAGAAAGTATCCAACTGGCTCATGGGAGAAACGATGCGTCTGTTAAAGGACCGGGAAATGGATGCCGAAGATCTCCGTTTTTCACCAGAGCATCTGGCAAAAATTATCGAATTGACAGAGGCAGGAACGATCAATAATTCCGTTGCCAAGGAAGTATTTGAAAAAGTCTTTGATGAGGACATTGATCCGGAGCGTTATGTGGAAGAGCATGGCTTAAAGAGTGATAACGATGAGGATGCACTTCGCGCAACAATTGAACAGATCGTCAAAGACAATCCGCAGTCTGTGGAGGATTACCACAACGGAAAAGAGAAAGCAATCGGATTTTTGGTCGGACAGACGATGAAAGCAACCAAAGGCAAGGCAAATCCGGGAATCGTAAATAAAATCTTAAAGGAACTGCTTTAAATCTTAAAGAAAAATGAAAAAACAGGGGAAAACTTGTCTTTACAGGCTGAATATCGTATAATAATTTTGCCGTCGCTTACTGCGGCGGCAATGTTATATGTAAAAAAGGAGTTTATACGATGGCGGAAGACCAGAATAATAAAGAAAATACCACGACATCCGATACAAACAATACAAGTGAATATGAAGATGTCTGTTACATCTGCCGCAGACCGGAGAGTGTTGCGGGAAAGATGATACATATCCAGAATGATATCTGCATTTGTCAGGACTGTATGCAGAAAACATTTGATACCATGAACAACGGCACCTTTAACATGGGCGATTTCATGAATATGAACATGGGAAAAATGCCGAATATCAGTATGATCAATCTGGCGGATCTACAGAATGCGGTTCCGAACAAACAGAAGTTAAAGAAAAAGAAACCAAAGGATGAGCAGCCGAAACCGGAACTGGATATTCATTCCATTCCGGCACCGCACAAAATCAAGGCGCGTCTGGATGAGTATGTTGTTGGACAGGAACATGCCAAAAAAGTGATGTCCGTTGCCGTTTACAATCACTATAAACGTGTGATGGAAGACACCAATGACGGCGTGGAAATCGAAAAGTCCAATATGCTCATGATCGGACCGACCGGATCGGGAAAGACGTATCTGGTAAAGACACTGGCACGGCTTTTGGATGTGCCGCTGGCAATCACAGATGCGACATCCCTGACCGAAGCCGGATATATCGGTGATGATATCGAAAGCGTAGTCAGCAAACTTCTGGCTGCAGCTGACAATGATGTGGAGCGTGCAGAGCACGGTATTATTTTCATTGATGAGATCGACAAGATTGCAAAGAAGCGCAATGCCAATCAGCGGGATGTAAGCGGAGAGTCGGTGCAGCAGGGAATGTTAAAGCTTCTCGAAGGCGCAGAGATTGAAGTTCCGGTTGGAGCAAGCAGCAAAAATGCGATGGTTCCGATGACCACGGTAGATACGAAGAATATTCTGTTTATCTGTGGCGGTGCCTTTCCAGAACTGGAAGAGGTTATCAAGGAGCGCTTAAACAAGGAGGCGTCCATCGGCTTTAAGGCAGATCTGAAAGATAAATACGACAAGGAAGAAAATCTTCTCTGTAAAGTGACAGTGGAGGATGTCCGTAAATTCGGAATGATTCCGGAGTTTCTGGGACGTCTGCCGATTCTGTTTTCACTGGAAGCACTGACGGAAGATATGCTTGTGCGTATTCTGACAGAGCCGAAGAATGCGATTGTACGTCAGTACAAAAAGCTTCTGGCGATGGATGAAGTGGATCTGGAGTTTACGGAGGGCGCTTTGCATGCAATTGCAAAACAGGCGAAAGAAAAGAAAGTCGGTGCCCGTGCACTGCGAGCCATTATTGAAGAGTTCATGCTGGATATCATGTATGAGATTCCAAAGGATGACAATATCGGAAAAGTGACGATCACAGAGGATTATGTGGAGAAAAAGGGCGGACCGCTCATTGAAATGCGTGGAGTTGCGGCACTTCCGGAACAGGAAGCAAACGCATAAAATGTAGAAAAACCGAAATAAAAGATCTGATGCCGGAGGGCATCAGGTCTTTTTCTTTTCCCTATTGTATGATATGATAGAAACAGTATTGTTTTGTTCGTAATTCATAAGGAGGATGTATGAAAATCATTCATTGTGCGGATCTGCATCTGGATTCCCAGATGACAGCAAACCTGACAAAAGAGCAGGCAAGAGAGCGCAAAAGAGAAATCATCCGTACGTTTACACGGATGGTCGAATATGCAGAAAAGACAGGGGTGCGTCTGATCATGATATCGGGAGATCTGTTTGATACACGAAATGTATCAGCATTGGCACGCAACACCGTAAGGGACATGATCTGTACACATCCCCAGATTGATTTCTTATATCTGAGAGGAAACCATGACAGTGACAATTTCCTTTCCAAGCTGGAGGAAGTACCGGACAATCTGCTTTTGTTTTCCGATACATGGACTGCCTACCGGTATGGAAATATAGTGATCAGCGGAATCGAGCTCTCGGAGAACAACCGGGCGACCGTTTACAATTCCCTTGTGCTGGGGCATGAAGATTTCAATATTGTCATGATGCACGGACAGGCGGGAGATTATGCATGTCGCACACAGGCAGAGAATATCAGCCTGAACCAGCTGAAAAATAAAAATATTGATTATCTGGCGCTGGGACATGTACATACCTTCATGCAGGACAAGCTGGATAACCGCGGTACCTGGTGTTACTGTGGATGTCTGGAAGGACGCGGATTTGACGAGTGTGGACCGAAAGGATTTGTTTTACTGGATGTGGACGAGCAGACCTGCCGTGCCCAGATGCAGTTTGTTCAGATGGCAGCCCGCACGCTGTACACGCTTGAAGTGGATGTGAGCAATGTCATGACGACAAGAGAAGCGGCAGAGCGGATGGAAGAAGCTGTAAAACAGGCGCAGTATCCGTCGGGAAGCCTTGTCAAATTTGTACTGACCGGTGAGGTGGAAGTGGATGCGGAGATCAATTGCGAGTATCTGCAGAATCTGTTCTCGGATTATTTTTATTTTGAAAAGGTGAAAGACCGGACAACCCTTCGGGTCGACTACAGTGATTATGAAAAAGATGCCTCGTTAAAGGGGGAGTTTATCCGTATGGTACTTGGATCTGAACTGTCACAGGAGCAGAAGGCAGAAGTGATCCGCTGTGGAATTTTGGCATTGTCCGGGGAGGAGATATAGGATGAAATTACGTTCCTGTCATATCGACAATTTTGGAAAACTATCGGATCTGCATCTGGAATTTCAGGACGGGGTCAATCTGTTTCACGAACCGAATGCATGGGGAAAAAGTACACTGGCCGCTTTTTTGCGGGTGATGTTTTACGGGTTTGACTCTAAGAGAGAATCCGGACTGTTTGATAAAGAACGTGTGGTATTCCGCCCGTGGCAGGGGGGAACGTATGGAGGCGAACTGGATTTTTCCTATCAGGGAAAAGAGTACAGGATCAGCCGTACATTTGGAAAAACAGAAAAAACAGATGTTTTTCATTTATACGATCTTTCCACCAATCTGGAATGTCATGATTTTTCTTCCGAGATCGGAAGTGAAATTTTCGGACTGGACAGTGCGTCGTTTAAAAGGAGCGCATTTATTGCACAAAATGATTGCGAATGCTGCTCGACTGATGCGATCAATGCCAAGCTGGGAAATCTTGTAGAGAATACAAACGATATCAATAATTTTGAGACCGCTCAGAAAAAGATTCATGACCGGATGAATAAACTTTCGCCGGACCGTGCAACAGGTTCCATGAAAAAGCGGACGAACATGATCACGCTGTTAACGGAAGAACTGCGTGGCTATGATGCGGCAGAGGCGTCTTACAAAAAGATTACCGAAAAACTTACCGAAAAACAGGAGCAGAGAAAAGAACTGGCCGGGATTCGGGATCAGTATGCAAAAGCATTGCAGGTGGCGAGTGAAGAGAGCCGCAGGGAAGGAATCAAGCAGGCCTATGCGGCCACCAAACAGGAGGAACAGGAAAAGAAAGCGGCACTGGATGCTTTTGCGGATGTATTTCCGGGACAGGTGCCGCAGGATGAGGAGTTTGCAAAGCAGAACCAGGATGTACAGATGCTTGGGGTGTTAAAAACCACTTTGTTTAATCTGGGGCTGACCGAAGAAGAAGAGAACCGCCTGCAGGAACTTGGTGATAAGTTTGAAAACCAGATTCCCTCCGAAGAAAAAATAACGGAAATGGAAAAAGAGCAGGAGCGTTTTGCAAAACTGAAAGAGGAAAAAACGCAGCTGGAAACGAAAATGTCCTATTTTGAAGCGATGGCAATGAAGCGGGAAGAACCGGATTATACGGTAAAAAATCGTCTTCCGATGATGATCTGCGGCATTATCCTGCTGGTGATCGGTGCTGCCGGTGGTGTGTTGTCGTTTCTGTTGCCACAGGTACATAAGTTTTTCCTTCCGCTTCTGGCGGTATCGGTGGTTGCGGCAGTGGCAGGTATTGTGCTTCTTGTGGTGCGCAAGGTGCAGGTATCAAAGGAAGAAGAAAAGGTGCGTGCACTCCGGGTACAGCATCTGGAAGAGGAACGTAAGCTCCGCGGACCGGTGGAAGAAATTCAAAAAACCATGGAAGAGGCTTCGAAAGAAGCTTCGCGCATCGAACAGGAGACCAAGCATTTTCTGGAGCAGTATCAGATGGTTCCCGGAGAAAAGGATGCCAGAACCTGCCTGTATGAACTCCGCAGCCAGCTGCAGGAATATGAGCGTCTGCGCAGCCGTGCCGGAAAAAGCGATGCGGCAAGACAGGAATTTGAGCGGAAACAGAACTCTTTGCTTGCATTTGGAAAAGAAGCGGGAATGGATTTCGGAGAAGATCTTGCAGCAGGAATCAGCCAGTTACAGATGAAGGCAACCGAGTACCGGATCGCACAGAAAGCATACGCGGAGGCAAGAAAAAAGAGAGAACTGTTTGAGCAGGAACACAATATGAAAGAACTGGCAGCGGTGGAAAAATGTCCATATTCTCTGGACGAACTCAATTCCATGATCCGTGATGTGGATGAGCGGAGCGAGGATATCCGGGAAGCCATCGAGCAGTACCATCATCAGCTCGAAGATCTGCAGGATCAGCTGGATATCCGGGACGAAAAAGAACAGCAGCTTTCCATCTGCAGACAGGAACAGGAAGAAGAACAGCATTTATACGAAACCCTGCGTCTGACGGGAGAGTTCCTGCAGAATGCAAAGGAGCAGTTTTCTGCGAGATATTTGGGTCCGATCGAGAACGGGTTTGGAAAGTATTACACGCTTCTAACAGGGGATAAAGAAAAAGACTGGATGGTGGATGCCAACATCGAGGTGCAGATGAAAGAGCAGGGCGAGATGCGGGAAACCAAGTGGCTGTCTGCCGGATATCAGGATCTGCTGGGAATCTGTATGCGTCTGGCGCTGGTGGATGCGATGTATCCGAAGGAAAAACCGTTTCTGGTGCTGGACGATCCGTTTGTCAATCTGGATGAAGAAAAGATGGCACATGGCAATGAACTGTTTGGAAAAATTTCCGGGGAGTATCAGATTTTATATTTTACCTGTCATGCAAGCCGGAATATAGAAAACACAAAATAAAGGAAGAGGAAACATGGAGAAAAAGATTTTATTTCCGCAGATCGGCGGAATTATGCACGGAGGGGATTACAATCCGGAACAGTGGCTGGACCGGCCGGACATTCTGGAAGAAGATATCCGTATGATGAAGAAAGCCGGGATGAATTGTGCAACACTTGGGGTATTTTCCTGGTCAACCTATGAGCCGCGGGAAGGGGAATTTCATTTCGCATGGCTGCATGACATCATGGATAAGTTATATGCCAATGGCATTTATACGATACTGGCGACACCGTCCGGAGCGCGCCCGGCATGGCTGGATGAGGCATATCCGGAGTGCAGACGCGTGGATTCTTACGGGGTGCGTGAACATCACGGGGTGCGGCACAACCACTGTATGAGTGCACCGGTTTATCGTAAAAAGGTTTCTGTGATCGTCAATAAGCTGGTAGATGAATTCGGAAATCATCCGGGACTTCTGATGTGGCATATTTCCAATGAATTTGGCGGGGAATGTTACTGTCCACACTGTGTAAAGCGGTTCCAGGATTATCTGGCGGAAAAGTTTGACCATGATATTGAAAAACTGAACAAGGCATGGTGGACAACATTCTGGAGTCATACTTACAATGATTTTTCCCAGATTGAGCCACCGTACCGCAACGGAGAATTCAGCATTATGGGATTGAATCTGGAGTGGAAACGGTTTACCACCTGGAATATGACGGATTACATGAAGGCAGAGATTGCCATTTTAAAAGAACGTACCCCGCAGATTCCGGTGACAACGAATTTTATGAAAGAATATGACGGACTGGACTATCATAAAATGCAGCAGCCGCTGGACGTGGTGTCCTGGGATTCTTATCCGCGGTTTCACAATGATGAGGAGTCGTTTTCAGATACGATGACAGAAAATGCGTTTGATCATGCCATGATCCGTTGTCTGAAAAAAGAGCAGCCGTTTATGCTCATGGAGAGCGCGCCGGGGCTGGTCAACTGGCATCCGTTTAATAAAATGAAACGTCCGGGCGTACACCGGCTGGCTTCGCTGCAGGCAGTGGCTCTCGGTTCCGATACGGTGCAGTATTTCCAGTGGCGGAAAGGAAGGGGATCGTTTGAGCAGTACCATGGGGCGGTTGTGGATCATCTCGGAACGGATGATACCAGAGTTTTTCGTGAAGTGGCAGATCTTGGGGAAGAATTAAAGAAACTCAAAGATCTGGCAGGGACAGTCGTAAAAGCACCGGTAGCCGTGTTATACGACTGGGACAGCCTCTGGGCAACGGATGGAATGAAGGGGCTGGCAGAGTCCACCCGTAACTATATTAAGACCTGCAGGAAAGCATACCGCAATCTGTCGGCACTCGGAGTGGATGTGGATGTGATTTCCAGTGAAGAGGATTATAGCGGTTATTCTGTGATTGTGGCACCAATGCTGTATCTGCTGCATCCGCATGTCGGGGAGCGCATGAAACAGTTTGTGGAGCAGGGAGGTCATCTGATTGCAACCTATGTGACTGGATATGTGGATGAAAACCAGCTCAATTATCTGGGCGGATTTCCGGGAGACGGATTAAAGGATCTCTTTGGCGTGATCAGTGAGGAAATTGATACACTGTATCCGTCCGACCGCAACTGCGTACATTTTGCCGAAATGCCGGAAGGGGAAGTACGGGATTATGCGGAAGTTCTGCGTGTGGCAGATGGCACAAACGTGCTTGGTACCTATGAACAGGATTATTACAAAGGAATGGCAGCAGTGACGGAGCGCACATGTCAAAACGGCAGTGCCATGTATATCGCGGCCCGGCTGGATGATGCTTCCATGCAGCACCTGTATGCGCGTACACTGAAAAAAGCGGGAGTTTCGATGTATAAACTTCCATATGGCGTGGAACGTCACACACGCGAAGCGGATGGTATGCGGTATGTATTTTATCTGAATGATACGACCGGACCGCAGATTGTTTCCGGGGTAGAGGGAATTGATCTTCTGACGGGAGAGGTGATCAAGGGAATTCTTACACTGGAACCGTATGGCGTGGCATGTGTAAAAGAATAAGTTCTATTCTGAAAGTTTTGTGCATATAGTTACGGAAAAGAAGTGTGGGAGCTTCTTATGGATAGAAATTGTGATGCATTTATCCGCTCCAACAATACCTACGATATCCTGATTGTCAGAGAGTCTTTGGAGATTTCTGACGACCGGGCAGAATGTATACAAAATATCGGTGAAAAATTTGTGGCAGAATATTTTGATCGGGACGAGGTGCCGCAGCTGAGCATTAAGACATATGGATATTCGGTTATCCCAAAATGTTTCGGACTGCTGGATACGCTTGCACTGGAGACAACCGGTATCCTGCAGCTGCAGAATCAGCCAGCCCTGTCCCTTCGGGGACAGGGTATTTTTATTGGATTTGTTGATACGGGAATTTCCTATGAACTGCCCTGTTTCCGGAATGCCGATGGAAGTACAAGAATCCGCTCAATCTGGGATCAGAGTATTCCGGCGGGGGAGAAAAATACCCCTCAGGGATTTTTGTACGGAACGGAATATACACAAAAAGAGATCAATGAGGCACTGGAACAGGAACATCCGCGGGAACTGGTTCCAGTGACGGATGAAGATGGGCACGGAACCATGCTGGCAAGTATTGCCTGCGGAAGTGAAGATCTGCAGGCTGGTTTTACTGGGGCGGCTCCTTATGCGGAACTTCTGGTTGTAAAGTTAAAACCGGCAAAACCATATCTGAAAGACTTTTTTTATATTCCGCAGGAGATGCCTGCCTATCAGGAAAATGACATTATGGCGGCAATTGAATATCTCGAAGAGACTGCCAGAAAACTGGGGCGGCCCCTTATTCTGTGCCTTGGTCTCGGGACAAACAACGGAAGCCATTCCGGTGGCAGCAATCTTTCGGAACTTCTTGATGATATTGCGGGCAGATGGCGCCGGTGTGCGGTTGTGGCAACCGGAAATGAGGCGAATGCCAGACATCATTTTTACGGGAAAAGTGATGGAAATTCGATGGTTGCGGTAGAGGTGAATGTGGAACAGCGGATGCGGGGATTTTATCTCGAGTTGTGGGCCAGTGCACCGGAATTGTTTGTGGTGGCGGTGCGTTCGCCGGGAGGCACTCTTATGCCGGCGCAGAATGTGCCCGGAAATTCGCATCAGGAACAGGAATTTATATTTGAAGGGACAAGAGTGGAAATTGATTATGCACAGGTGGGACGCACGCGGGGGGATCAGCTGGTGTTTATCCGGTTTGAAAACCCGGCGGCAGGGATCTGGACGCTGTATGTTAATCCGAGTACCACGATCACAGGACAATTTCATATCTGGCTGCCAATGACCGGAATGTTAGAAAAAGACGTGGTGTTTTTGCGTCCGGATCCGGATGTGACACTTACCGTGCCGTCTTCGGCAAAAATTCCGATTGGGGTGGGTGGAATGGATCAAAAGAGTGGTATTTTATATCTGGATTCCGGGAGGGGGAATACCATTGCATCGGTTGTAAAACCGGATTTTGTGGCTCCGGCTGTGGGCGTGCAGGCGATAGGAAGGCTTGGAAATTATGTGACACTGACGGGAACGAGTGCAGCTTCTGCAATTGCGGCAGGAGCATGTGCACAGATCATGGAGTGGGGAAACAGCCGTGGGAGAAGACTGCTTTTAAATTCGGTGCAGATCGGAAATATTCTGATTCGCGGGTGCGAAAGGAACCCGGATGTATCCTATCCGAATACCGCCTGGGGGGCTGATGATATAATAGTGTCAAGTTAGTAAGGAACCAATAAATTCAAGGGTTTCCGCTGATTTAGTCCTAAGAAAAAATGCTGTGAGAACAGCGAAAAATGATTAGGATGAGCTCATTTTTAATCTTGAAAATTGAAAAACGAGCAACTTGACACTAAATTACCATTAATTATTCGGATGGTGTATGAAGTGTACCTTAAAAGAGGTGATAATTTAATATTTGATATTTAGGTAGGACTAAATTAGCTCTTGTGTGGACAAGTTCCATAAAGCTGACTTGGTCCTACTTTTTTATTGCAAAAAAGGAGAATGTCAGACTTTTATGAGATTTTAATGAATCAGCCGGAGGAGGAGGCAAAGGATATTGCACTTTTCTTAGAGCTTTTTGTCAATGGTTCTTTGAACATCTTTAATCATCAAACGAACGTTGACGTTGATAACCGTTTCACCGTTTACGGTATCCGTGACTTGGGTACGGAGCTTAGTCCTATTACAATGCTCGTTATGATGGAGAGTATCCAGAACCGTATCATTGCAAACGGAAAGCGTGGCGTGGCAACATGGCTGTATATTGATGAGTTCCATGTACTTCTCAATTCGGAGTATTCTGCGAAATATTTGCAGCAGCTCTGGAAAAAGGTTAGAAAGCAGGGCGGTCTTTGTACTGGCATCACGTAGAATGTCGTGGATCTTTTGCAGAACTACACAGCGACAACCATGCTTGCAAACTCCGAGTTTGTTGCCCTGTTAAAGCAGGCAAATACGGACAGCTCAAAAATGGCAGAGGTCATCGGTGTATCAGAAGCACAGCTCCGCTTCGTAACCAATACCCAGAGCGGTATGGGACTGATGAAGTGCGGAAATGTGGTAATTCCTTTTGACAATCAGATTGAAAAAGGAACAGACCTTTACAACCTCTACAACACGAATATCCGTGAAAAAATTGCCTTAGAGAAAAGCAAAAATGCGGTTGACATTGGCTGATTCTCATGTTAGATTATAGCTAATGAAAAGCTTAAGTGCTTTTGCGGCGATAGAGAGGAGCTACCCGTCCCGGCTTTGCGGGCGATACAAATACAAAGTTAGCCTCTGCCTATGGAATTATCATAGGACTGCTCCCAGAATTGCAATTCAAAAAAGAAAAGTTAAGCCTGAGCCTAACAGCCCAGGCATTTTTCTTTTATGGAAACTGGATGATTCCATTTCCAACGATGAGGATAAGGATGGTTTTATGAAAGATACCCGCTTGTTGAAAATATTTAATGATACCAAAGATATACTGTGTAAATATGATTATTATATCCATACTGTAAAACGAATACTACATCTGACAAATACGGAACTGAAAATACCGCATTTGATGGGGCTTCAATATGTTGGTAGACCGAATCAGTATGCTGGGGATTTTGGTGTATATGCAGTAAAGAAGGGCAGAATTACACTGGAGTCATTAGAAAAGCTCGTTAAGAAGTATTATAAAACAAAAGAAAAGCAGGATAGAATGTTAAAGCTGATACATTTGAAGCTGGATTATCTTTACCTTTTACCGGAAATGTTCTGCTCTTATTCAAAGTTGTATCTTTTTGATATTAACCATAATCCTGATTCGGAATTTGACAGCGACTATCTTTTAATTCACAGAATGGAAGATAAGGTACTCCATCTGGGGATAGTCAAAGCACAGGGGAAAGAAAAGGGATTGTGCCATTGTAATTCTTTTATTACAACGTATGTTGCAGAAAGAGATTATGATATTCTGTATCGTGATCTGTCACATTCCTATGAAATTACTAAAATTGTCCGTGAGGATAAGATAACAAAACAGGCAGAGGTTATTTACCAGAGTGAACAGGCATCTCTTAGAGAAAAATCAGGTATCGAAAAAATGCTGTATGCAGTTGGAATAGAACCGGAAGAAAAGTTGGTAAGATATATTATGAAGCTGAATGTAAAATTTGGAGAATATCATACGCTGGATATGCTTTCGGATACAGAACAGCTTATGAAGAAATGCCGTGACAAACGGGATGAGGCGCTGGTAAAGGATTTTATCAGTTTGTGGAGGAAATGTGGAAGGCTCCGGTAAAAGACTGGATTCATGATATGTACGAAAAAAGGCAGAGAAAATCGGAGCAGAAAGCAAATCGGAAAAGAGAGAATAAACAGTAAATCATAGCATCTAAGCCATTGGTTTAGGTGCTATTTTTTTTGCTCTTTTTCAGGAAGAAGGTGAGGAAAATTGAACATCAAAAAGGTGGATGACAAGCCGATGGTCATTCATACCAAAGAAAAGACAAAGCTTCATGTAAAGACTGCCCCGGAGATAAAAATCAAGGTGGGAAACGTCCTGACCGTAGAGAGGACTCCGAAGTTTGCCGGGGCAGAGAGGGAAGCAAAGGCAGACAACATGGATAAAAGAATGTCTGTATTAAAGGTAAAGTCTGCCACAAAGGACAGTAATGGAAAAGCGGATTCAGAAAAGCGTCTTTCCGATAAAAGAGGTCAGTCGGCTCAATCTTCCAGTGGAAAAAGTAAGTCCGTAAAAGAGGACATCAAAAAATCCATGCAGAAGGAAAACAGCAAATATGCACAGTTTGAGAAATCAAAGCAGGATAGGGAAAAAGCCATTGGAAAGAAAAATGGCAGTACAGTAAGCACGCTTGCTTCGGTAGGTGCAAAGACTTCCTTAGACCAGATGGAGGGTGGCAGTGAGGTTTATGAGTCCTATATGGTTACAAGAAACTTATCCCGTCCGGTAGAAAGTGCCACAGATGCAGGCAGGAGGAAAATCAGGACAGCATTGGAAAAGCCTTAAAGGATATAGCACTTATGCGTTTTTCCATGGCAGCAAAGTACATCATCCGGTATGTGGGGTTGTTTCTGCTTGCCCTGTTTGCTCTGGTGGCACTTGTGGCGCTTCCGATTATTGCTGTCATAGCGATTATCTATAATTCGCCCTTTGCCATTTTCTTTCCGTCCATATCATCGAGAGAAACCACGCAGGACGTATTATCAGCCTATGTCGCAGAGTTTAACAGGGAGGTAAATGATGAACTGACAAACTATTCCGGTTATGATACCAGCGAAAAGATCTATGTGGATTTTGAGGGAGCGGGAGAGCCGGATAATTACTGTGATATTCTGACGGTCTATATGGTGAAGTATGGAAATGGTGATACTGCTACGGATATGACGGATAAGGCAAAGGAAAACTTAAAATCCGTTTTTGATGATATGTGCAGCTACACCATTACAAGCTGGACAGATACCTCGACAGATGAGGAAGGAAATACCACATCTACTACCGTCAAGGAAGTCAATGTAAAGCTATAGACCTACCATGACATGATTTCGGAGTATGGCTTTGATGAAGAAGAACAGGAAATGCTTGCAGAACTGATGAAACCGGAAAATCTGGCGATGATGGGTTATACAGGTGGTGGCGGAGATCCCGGCGAGACATTAAGCCCGGAACAGTATCAGGCGATTGTGGATGCAGTTTTCGATACAAACGGAAAAAAGGTTGGTGGAATATGCCTTGTCAAAGGTAGGACACCCGTACAGTCAGGATTTGAGGGACAGTGGTACACACTTTGATTGCAGCTCCCTTGCCTATTACGCATGGCAGAATGCCGGGGGAAACATTATGTATGAAGGTGCAAATACTGCAGCGACAGAGGGCAAGTTCTGCTATGACCATAATTATCTGGTGAATTACGAAGAAATGCAGCCGGGGAATTTAATCTTTTACAGTTACAGTAAGAATGGGAGATTTTTCAACATTACCCATGTGGCAATCTATGTGGGTAACGGTATGGTGGTGGAAGCCGCCAATGAGCGGATCGGTGTTGTGTACCGACCTGTGCAGAGCGTGTAAAACAGATATTAACTGAAAAGAGAAAAGATGCGTCCGGGCAGATACAAAACGGTCAGATGACATTATTCCAGATAGGACTAGAGACAGGGCAGTGCCGATAGGTGCTGCCCTTTTTGGAGACCAGCTATGAAAAGTTACAGAGATTATTTTAGTATCGGAAAACTGGAAAGGGACAGAAACCAATTTCCTTATGACGGTAGCTGACTATCTGAAGTATGTGGATATGGATACTTTTGACAGCCGGAAAGAGGTTGCAGATTCCATGATAGAACTTGGAAGGACTTTGGGAAAGGAAAATGACTGGAGCGAACTGTATTTTGCAGGCAATAAATCGGTTGCTGCAAGATTCTGTGTGGATGACAGACAGCTTATGAAGTTTTTGAAGGGCTTTTATAACAGTACGGATCAGGAGGCTGTATTTGATGAAAAACGATGCTCCGTGGAATGTCTGAATAAGCTGGCAGAGCTTGGTATGGATACCAGAGGAAAAGCAAGTATTGACAGTCTTTCTTATACAAGGCTGGATACGGTCTTTGAACAGGGGCAGACGCTCCGTAATTTCAACGGTCACGATTATCGTGTCATGGAAAAGCTGTCAAAAAAGAACCTGCTGTTAATGGACACCATGACAGGCAGCTTTGTGGTGGCACAGGGAATCGATTTATTTGCAAGGCATCCCCGTGGAGCAGAACCCACAGAGGAAAACAGCCTGATTGCGATTGAATGGGGCATGGACTGTATTTAAGCAGTACACCTTCTGCCATTGATTTTCACCATATCAGGCAACAGTACGGGACAGAAAGGAAGATAGAGGACATCTATCAGTACCGGGAGATGCTTCAGGACAGATTCTGTCTATATTCCAACTTGGAAATGGATGAGCGTATGAGTAGTAAAGCAAGAGAAACAATCATGATGGCAAGCCTAGTATAACACTTTTCCTGAAAAATAAAACAAGAATGGACTAAAACGGGTTCTGATTTGACAATCTTGATTGTTGCATTTTATGTTTGTGTCAATTTCTGCATAATATGGAATATGGTCGATTTCTGCAATTTGGTTGACTAATGAGCTGAAGAAAAATAAAATAATAAGGGGATTTATGGATTTTTTTGTATATCGTATTTTCCTATTATGAATGTAGGAAAAACGTTAAGGAATTCAGAAAGACATGTCGAAATAAAACAAAGTGGAGTATAAAAGATCAGGGACAGGCTACCGTCAAATAGCGGGAAAGGAGGAGACAACATAGATGTTCAAAATTGCAATATGTGATGATGAAAGTTTTTTTACAGAAGAACTAAGAGAATTGCTCTCCAGCTATATGATGGAAAAAGATGTTGTTTTTGAAATAGATACATATAGTTCCGGGGAGGCATTGATAGAATTAGGAATTGAGGTAGTGCGGTATAATATTGTGTTTTTAGATATCAATATGGAGAAAGTTGATGGTATAAAGACGGCTGAGATGATCAGAAAAGTAAGCCGGGAAGTATTTATAGTATTTGTAACCGCCTATGTGGATTATTCGCTGGAGGGATACCGATTAGATGTTGTAAGGTATTTGTTAAAGGGCAATGCTAATTTTCAGAGCAAAGTCAATGAGTGCATGGATGCAATTTTTGATAAGATGAATTATTCCGTAGTGAAAAGGGAATTTGACTTTAAGGAGGGCAGAAAAGATATTTCACTGGAAAGATTATTATATATTGAGAGTAAGTTGCATTTACTTGAGTTTCATATTATGGAGGATACAGAAACAGTTTATACCATGTATGAAACATTAAATGTGTTGGACGATATGCTTTCAGAAAATGGTTTTATCAGGACACACCAGAGTTATCTTGTTAATGCAAAACATATCAAGAATGTTGTCCGCTGTAAAGTAATATTGACAAACGGGGTTGAGTTATCCATACCGAAAGCAAGATATACAGAAGTCAAGAAAAAGTTTATAGCGTGTCGGGGAGAAGTGTAGATGATTGATTTAATGCAGAATGTACTGTTGATATTTATTGAAGTAATGTGTTGTAAGAGTTTTTTTGAGACTTTTGGTGCAATACGATATAAAGGATGGATTAATTTCATACAGATTTTGTTGTTACTTAGTAGTATGTGTTTTTATTCATATGGCTTCTCTGAATATTTTGTACTAAGGCAGATTATTGCGATTTCTGTGTTTTCGGTATTTATGTTTTGGCATGTTAGAATTAGCCTCAAAAAATCCCTTGTATTGGCTATGCTATTTGATGCGTTGCTGTTGGCAATGGACTATCTGGCGTATTTGATTATCGGAATGTTGTCTTTGGACAGTAATCTGTCAGAGCAGCAATATGGGATTGGAGCGGTTTTGGCATATCTGTTGGTGAAAGTAATTTTATTTTTTCTCATTCTTGTAATAAGAAAACAGTTTGGAAAAAAGTCAATGGAAATGATGCTGGATACAGAATGGTTAAGGTTTCTGTTTTTTCCTGTTTTTACTATAGCAGCTATTTCAGCAATGTTATCTGTTTTTAAATATGTACAGACAGTAGAGCAGGCAAATTTGCTTGCTGTCATTGCATTTGGAATGGTGGGAATGAATATCGTTGTATTCTATCTAATTAACGATATTGTGGAAAGAGAAATGAAGATGCATGAAAATAAGGTTTTTCAAATTCAGGCGAAAAATCAGTTGGAAATGTACAGGTCTATCTCTGAAAATTTTGATAATCAAAAAAGAAAGACACACGAATATAAAAATCAGATTTCATGTATAGAATCTTTGCTGGATAAAAAAGCAATATTCCAAATTAGAAGAATATGTAAAAAAAATTTATGGCTCGCTGAATAATGAACCGGATGCCATTAACACCAATAATGTAATCGTAAATGCCATACTCAATACAAAGTATCTGGAAGCGGAAGCAAAGGGAATTGTTTTTGTATTCAGGGTAAATGATCTTTCAGAGCTGAAAATAGAAGATGAGGATGTGGTTACTATCCTTGCGAACCTTCTGAACAATGCCATTGAAGCGTGTGAGACATGTGAGGATAAAAAGGCAATTAAGTTCAAGTTCGTTAAAGAAGATGATATGATAATTATTGCGGTTAAAAATTCATTTAATTATGATGTTGTATATGAGAATGGAGAGATAAAATCTACGAAAACATCAAGTGTGGATGAACATGGTGTAGGAATCAAGAATGTGTTAAAAATTATTGAGAAATATGGTGGTGCATATGTCATTGAAGATAAGAATAAAGAGTTCTTCTTTTCAATTATTATTCCTACGTGAATGTAATGTTAAAATAAGTGGATCTAAAACTATTTAGTGCCGTTTTCTGCAATAAATAGTCCATTTTCTGCAAACTGTCTTGATTTTTTTCACATATGCTTCATACTGAATAACTAAGGAGGCATGTTTATGATAGAGAAGATGGCATTAAAGATAGTCAATCAAATGGAGAAGCAGAAAATAATAAGCAAATCAAATTGCGAATATTACGAATACGCCTTAATAGCTATGGTTGAAAATGCTATAACGGTGGGAACCATGTTGCTTTTAGGGATGCTTTTTGGAAAAATTCTGCAAACGATTTGTTTTCTGCTGTTCTTTCTTTCATTACGGAAACGTACAGGGGGATTTCATGCGGATAAGTTTTGGCAGTGTTATTTAGGTACGGTCATAACGTTTATTGTGGTTATACAGGCTACGCCTAGGTTGTGTGGAACTCCGGCTGTCATGTATGGAATGCTGTTCCTTGCAATAATTTTAATCTATATAATGGGAACAATAAACCATCCCAATATGGATATGGATAAGAGCGAGTTGCAAGAGTCTAAGAAAGCAGCAAGACTGGTGGTTTTAATGGAAGTAATGATAATTGCTGTCTTAGTTTATCTCAAAGCAGATATTTTGTATATTGGCTATATGTCAGTGGCTGTCATATTATGTGCAATCTTGATGTGTCTGGCAAGAATAATAAAACAGGAGGTAAGGGTAAAATGAATGGAAAGGAAAAAATCAGCGTTAAGGCGTTAAGGGTAGTGGAGAGAATTGCCCGTAATGAGGTTGAAAAGGTTAGGTGTGGATGGCCCCCAATTTGCTCTGGAATCGGTCATCAACCGAAAAGACCGAAGCGGAAAGAAAATTAAGATTTGATAAATTAAAAATTGCGTTGAACAAGAAAATTAAGTATAAGAAAAAGCCTTTCAGAAGTGTATGGTGTGTCTGAAAGGCTTTTTTAGTGCCATTTTCTGCAAAAACAGTCCACTTTCTGCAAGGGTAATTGACCTTTAACTATGTTTTGCTATTATGAAACTAGGAAAATTATAATTGTCAATGATATGGTGGAAATGGATTTCAAATTATTTTATCAGGAGGAATAATGTTATGCAGGTAACTAGAGATAATTATTCACAATATGCTCAAATGGTTCAGCAGATGATTGGGAAAAAAGTAAGTTCAAATGATCCGTTAGCACAATGTGATTATGGCAATTTTTCATTAAGGTTTAAGCCTGTGGATATTAACTTTACCAAACCGAACTGGGATACTATCATGACAAAGCGAGATAAACCTGCGATGTCAGAGGAAGAATTTGAAGAAGCAATAAAGGAGCTTGCAAGAAAAGAATTTGCTACTGGAAAAAGGGATGATGATGCTTACCGAAAGTTGTGTATGCAGCATGGAGAAATAGTATCCCCTGATAGAAAAGCTATATATGAAGCAAGCATGAAAAAAACTGGTGGTAAAATGAATGCTGCATGTATGTTTTGGGATTCAAAGGGTAATAAAACGCTTTCTTATAATCCAGAGTCAAGAAACTGGAAAGCTATAAGTACAGATGAAGAATTTGCGAGAGCAAGAGTATTTACGTCAATTTATAATGATGAGTTGGCTCGTTTGAAAGAAGAGTATGGAGAAAAAGCGAAAGGAAATGTTTCTTATAGTAAAATAAAGGCAGATATATCCGCAGAGTTCTCAAAAGGAATGAGTAATAATGAAGGAAATACAATAGATTATTCTATATAAAAAGCTAAAATGTTGAAGATACGAATAGGAGGATGCATATGCGTAAGTTAAAAAGAGTTTTGTCATTTATGTTAGCTGCCATAATGATGATTTCTATGAGTGGAATGAATGTTATGGCGGCAGAACAGCAGGAAACAAGAGAAGGGTATGTTGAAATTGCGCTTGATAATGCAGCAAGCACCTATTCTACAAATTATTATTCAAAAGGGCTTGTTGTATTGAATATTGCAACGGCTGGAGTATCGAACGAATGCAGGATTACTTCAGGAAGTGTTCCTGATGGTGCTACAATCACGAAAGTGGAGTTAAAAGGCACAAAAAGTACAGGCTCAGGAACTGTGTATTGGTATGTGGAACACGAAGCATCTGGCAGAGTTGCAAGTAAAAGATTCGCAAGTCCGGCAACATTTACAGAGTTTAATGGATTGACGGCAGACAGCGCATGGGTTGTGTGGCTTGAAGGTGATCCTTGGTCAACAGTAAGGAATGGCAGCATTAAAGTATACTATAATTACTAATCTGATATTGGCTTTTATATGGAAATTATATTGTATTTAAAGGGTGAGATGTTTTAACATAGCACCCTTTAAAATATATTTTATTATAAATGTCTATTAAGAGGAATTTGCGCAAAAAAATTCTATCATTTTTGCGTATAATCTTATGTATAATGCTTGCGGTGTTAGCATTAGTAGCAGAAGTGGTGTTAAAGGGAAATATTATGAATAAAGAAGAAATCAATACAATATCAAACTCAAGTCCCACTATAGCAAAGCATTGTCGATATTAAGTCGTCAAATGGTACTGCATTAAGAATCGTAACTATCACATTAGATTTCGCTACTTCGCTACTCTCTATATTGTTATGCGTATTTTTTGTATAGATTTTTTCGTTAGTTTCCTGTGGTTTTGTAACAGAGCAATTTGTATTCGATGATATATTTGCAATATGGATTTGTATTTAGTAAATAAGTGATTAAGTAAAAGAAAAAGCCTTTCAGAATGGTATGGTGTCTGAAAGGCTTTTGCCTTTTTCTGCTATACAAAGCCGTTTTCTGCAAAGGAAATGTTATTGATATGTTTTTCTGATATGATAAAAGTGTATGCAAAAAAATTTATGCATTATAGATTTATACAATGGTTAAACTGTTTGTATAAATTCAGTAAGGGTTAAAAACTTACATTAATGAAAAATGTGGCTTGCACACATTTCTGCATTAGACCAAGGAGAGTGAGAAATGGATAAGTATAAAGAACTGATAAGCCTTTTTTCGGATGTCCTCGAAAAATCGAAGGATTACCATATTGCATATATCTATCAGGTGGGCTATGTGTCTTTGGTTGGTTTGTTGAGCAAAGAGGAAGGGCAGAACCGGTCAATGATAGTCGATGAAATATTTTCCTCCCCGGAAGAAATGGCGGAAAGTCTACTGCGTAACTGGCGTTGGCAGTGGTTTTATGAAAATAGGGAATTATTGCCACGAAAAGATTATGATGACATTTGCAGACTTGATGACGAGCTGCCGGACAGCCTGCGGGATCAATATAAGCAGGATATTCTAAGCTGGCAGGAAAAAATACAGGCGGTCTTACAAAAAGAAAGTTAGGTCTGTTTGTATATTAGGCGTCCGATGAGGGAAGTAGCAGATATAAAAACAAATACGATTGCCTGAAGGAACATATACCTTGTGTTTTGGGTAAAGATGAAAAATAAAGCAAGGAAAAAGCTGATGAGCATCGTAAAATAAGTTCTCTTAATGAATGTGCGGTTTTCCTGTGCATCAACTTCCCGATTTGGATGATCAACCGGACCGATGACCAGTATCAGTATGGCGGCAAACAGATACAGTGCAAAAGAGATCGGAATAGATATTGTTAAATATTTTACTGCCAACAGGGAAAATGTGAGTATAAAGCAGGAACCTATAAAACAGGCAAAATATGTTTTCATATGCAAGCCGCCGCCGTAGGAGCGCATAGGAATAAAGAGCAGGAAAAAGAAAAGGCATTCAGGCAGCATACCGAAAAAAAGCGCTATCATAATGCTGCATATGGTACTCACCGATAACTCTAAAAAGCATTGAAAACCGTACTGGTAGATTTCTACTAATTCTTCGGTTATTATCTTTTTTTCGTATATGTAATTGGTTAATTTCTTCGCTAAATATTCCATGACAGCTCCTTTTTAAAATTCAAAATCGATCTATGCTACTTGGCGTTCTCTGAATATGATCCATACATGACGATGATAACCTGAAATATATTGTCATTGTCCGTTATATCCATTTGACCGTGATAATTTTCGATGGCATGGTTTATGGATGAAAGTCCGAGACCGTGATATATGTTATCGCCCTTTGTAGTTATGTAATGACCAATAATATCTTTTTTGCGCTTTGCCTGATAGTTGTTTTTTATGCATAGCTGAAAGATGTCTTTGGCATAGGAAATATCAAGGCTTATAAATCCTTTTTCGTCTGGAATATTTCGGCAGGCTTCCAGTGCGTTTTCCAGTAAGTTTCCTAAAACTATAGCTAAATGTCCGCTTTCAAATGGAAGGGAAGCGGGTACAAGAACATTGACATTAAACTGTACATTATCCTTTTGTGCTGCAGCATATGCATGATTGATTAAGGAATCAATGACTATGTTACCGCTGTGGGAAATTTCCTCCGGACGATCTCCGGCGCCGACATCTAACATTTGCATTATGTATTTCTCTGCCTCACTGGTCTGTCCTGTCTGAACCATTCCGAGAAGACTGGAGAGATGATTTTTCAAATCATGCCGCAATCTGCGGATTTCAAGGTAGAGACTCTCACGTTCTTCCGCCTGTTGGCTGCAAAGTTCCAGTTGCTGCGCATACAGACGGTTTTGCCCACGCAGTTCAGCGTTCCGGCTGATCCAGTCGTAGACCTCAAAGATAACATAGTTTACAATCAGCAGCAGGAAACTCGCTGTGACGGAGAATATCATATATTCGTTATGGACAGCCGCAATAAGAAATATGTGGTGCATCATATAGATACTGCTGACTGGTATCAGTAAAATGCTCAAAAAGTAAAGCAGGGGAATTTCAGAATAGTGGTTATCCTTGATGCAGTGACTTATGATTACTGATAACAGCAGCATACACATCTTGGATATGAAACTTCCGGCATCCTGAAGCGTTCTGGAATCAAAACCCATAGACATTAGTATCATCATGACAATAACTTCTACTAACATCCATACTGAACATATCAATAAGGAAAATATACAACGCTGTTTGACACTCCTCTTGCGAGTAGCTGAGCTGATCATATATATCAGCAGGACATTCCCGAACAATAGCAGATGTGGCGGGAATATGGAATTGATATTGTTTATGATCAGAAAGACATAATATATGCCCCATTCTATGCAGCTTTTTAAATTTTCATTTGCCGGTCCCAAAAATACTTTCATGTATTTTCGTATAATGAGAAGGTGGAGCAGCGATAGGAGCAGTTCGGGGATTATCGTTAAATATTCCGTCATTCTTCTATGACCGCCTTTCCGCCTGCAATTTTACAAAGTTGTTGGCGCACGTCCTTCTGCCGATCCTCGCTGATTTTCAATTCTATTTCTTTCCCCATGAAACTGATAGTAATATTAGAAAAATTCATTTTCTTAACATAGTCGTAATTTACTAAAAAAGACTGGTGTATACGCAGAAAATATTGCCTGCTTGTCACCAGTTCCTTTTCCACATTATTGAGCTTTCCATAAAAATGTTCATCGGAACCGTCCTTAAGGTGGATATAAACGATTCTGTTATTGCTTTCAAAATAAACAATGTCTCTTACAGGCACTTTCCGAATTTCCTTGTTGAATGTAAATTGATAGAATACTTCTGTCTCATTGATGCGTTTGCAAGATTCCTTAAAATAACGAGCAAACTGGACATGGTCTAAAGGCTTAGAGAGAAAGCGGAATGGCTCTACTTCAAACAGTTCCTTTAAATAGTTGTCATAGCCCGATACATAAATCAGCAGTACGGTCCGGTCTATTTCACGGATGCATCGTGCAGCCGTTATTCCGTCTACCTGCTCCATTTCAATGTCAATAAATATAAGTTGATAATGCTCACCGTTCTGAATGCTATTCAGAAGGGTTTTGCCGTCAGAGAATACTTCGGTTTCCACACGGATACCCAGCTTCCGGCTTTCCTGAAACACCAGAGTTTCAATTTCTCCAGTAAATTTTAAATCATCATCACATATTGCTACTCTTAGCATTTTTCCTCTCTTCCTTTGCAGATCCTTCCCCGCTTTCCTTTTGCGCCTGCTCTAAGCGCTCAAGTATGCAGCGGAGTGTCTTTTGGTTGACTTCGGTCAGGTTCTGATAGCGGATAACAATATCATAACATCTATCCATTTCCTGGTTCATACGGTACTGTCCGTTATAATCACGTTTTACATCTGAAATCCCAAGTATGTAGTCGGTGGTAACATTAAACTGTTTCGATATTTCTATGAGTAAATCAGAAGGAATATCATTAGCGTTGTTTTCCATTCTGCTTACCGCTTGTTGTGTAGTTCCAATTTTTTCGGCAAGGGCTTCTTGGGACAAGGATAAATTCTTTCTTAATTCACGAATGCGATTATTTTCCATATGTACAACTTCCTTTCATGTACCATTCTTACATAAATATCTAAAATATACTAACAAGCTAACAGTGTAAATAAAATACACACATAGCGGTAATTCAGACGGATATGCAATTTTAATATCGGTATGGAAATAATTGGGGAAAAATTACATGCTGTGTCGGAATTTCAACATTGAAGGGGAAAAATCTGCAAAATAAGCTATACTTGCAATTAAAATGAAATGGAGGTGTGTTATATGGCAGGCAGCAAAAAGAAAAATATTGCAGCAACAATTTTGGGAAAAGTGGCACTTAATTCTGCAAAAGCGGCAGCGGACAGCAGATGTATGTATTGCTTGCATCAGCCCAAGCAGCCGGCAGGAATAAAAAAGCTTTCCAGATAAGAAGGCTGGCATACGGAAGAAAATGCTGCCATATGTGTGAGGAAACTCATATGTATGGCAATATTTTTGGGAAAAGAGTTCGGTCAATTCATTTCCATTGTAATGAACTTAAAAATATACAGTAGACAATCTGCACGGTAAATTGTAAAAACACACGAATGATATTCAATATTTGAAACTCATGCGTGTGTTTTTATGCGCAAATATAGGACAGGGGTATATTGTATATTTTTATGTTAGCGGCATATGGGATAAGAAGACAGTGCGACCTGACATAATGTATTCTTTTTTTACCTGTCGAAACATGCCGCTTTATGTCTGGGCTTGTATCCGTGATCCTCCGCTCAGTTCTTCATTTCAAAAATTAATTAGAATGGAGAATAGATGAATGAAGGATATAAGATATATTATTGCGGATAACGTGAGATTATACCGGAAAAAGGAAAACTTAACACAGGCAGAACTTGCGGAACGGGCAGAACTGTCTTTGGATACCATAAAACGGATTGAGGGGGAAAAAGAACAATGTCATTAGAGAGTTGTTAAGGTTATCGGATGCTCTACATGTATCATCATTATTCTTGATATAAGGTCAGGTGAATAAGATACCAGAAGTAGAACGGATACAATGTTTTTAAGAGGAAGGGGCGAAAGCAAAAAGGGATATTTGTTACATATGCTGCAAAAGATGGTGGAAGGAATGGAGAAGCTTTTTGGTGTCTGGAAAAACGGAAAAATTACAAGTTTTATCGGGAAAATTACATGCTGCAAAATTTATCATCAATTTAGTATAAAATAACAGCATATATTCAAAAGTTATAAATGCGAGGAGTATTGCCTATGAAAAACATGTTTGAGCAGTATGGTAAATGCATAGGGAAAATTGAATTTGGTCCGTCAAAAAAGGAAAAACAAGTAGCAGTGGTTAGTATTATAAATTATAATGGAGTAATTTTGATAGCAACAGCTGCACATTGCATATATGATACATACAAGAAAAAATATAATGATAATGTAAAGGTTTCATTTGGAATTGATAAATTTGCTTCAAAGTATGAGGTTGATAGAGTATTTCTTCATAAAAGTTGGGTTGAAGATGGTAAATTGCAGTATGACACAGCTTTTTTACTATTAAAGAATTTTGATAGTAAAAAATATATAGATTATGCGGTGACTCCACAGTTTAACATGGGTGTGGAGTTGGATTACGCTATAATAGGATTTCCAATAAGGTTTTTATCTCCGACAAAATTACCAGTAATATATTATGGGAAAGGTATATTGCATAAAAAATACCCAAATGTAATACAGGGGATTAGTTGTAAGGCTAAAAATGGAATGTCTGGAGGACCCTGGCTTACTGTTTCAAATAATAGGGTAGTTCAAAATTCTGTTTCAAGTTTTAGCTTTAAAAAAGATAATAAGATACTTTGGGGACCTTATTGGGGGAGTGAGATAGAAAGCGTACTTCATGTAGCAAGTGGTATACATAATGAGTTGCCTACGGTAGTCGAGAAAAAGTATGTAGAGGAGGAACTTATATGAACGCAGTATTAAAGTTACAGAAAATGAAAGTATCACAAACATCACCGGATGAGCCTATCGGTTCAAATATAAGCGTGGCATGTAAAAAAGAAAGCACAGTAAGTTTTGTGTGGTGTGTACCTAATCCGTAAGTGTTTATATTAAAACTTGCGAGAGTCATTATGATATATTAAGAAAGTGAGAGGGTAATAAATTATGGATATTCGCTATATGTTGTACGCTGTTTCTAACAAAAAATATTATGCTCCTAATAAAAGGAAAAGAAGCATGTTAAGAGTGCCAGATTTGCCCATAGGTTGGGAAGAAATGTTAGATGAAGAAAAGCATTGGAGATATTGTATTCAGAAAAATGTTATGATGCCAAATCAGGGATGGAAAATTCACATTAGCTGTAATGCACCTGAAGCGCAGGAAATGCTTGATACAGTGGCGCCAATATTATTTAATGAAAAGGTTGATTTCAAATTTGTATGTAGCAAAATGGAAATTGAGATTAAGAACTCTAAGTATGGGAATCGTGGGGCATCTGGAAAATTTATAACAATATATCCTACTGGTGAAGAGCAGTTCTTGAGACTTCTTGATATTTTGGATGAAGCGACCAAACATATTAAAAAAGGTCCATATATATTAAGTGATAAAAGATGGAAGGATCATAATGTATATTTCAGATATGGCGGATTTGCTCAAATGTTTGTCACAATAGATGGCGAAAAGCAATTAGCAATAATGAATGAAAAAGGGGAATTGATACCAGATGTAAGAAGTACAACATATGTACTTCCAGATTTTGTCAAAGAACCAATAGAAATTATTAAAATGGATAAAGAACGTGAGGAAAAAGAAAATTTACCCTCAAAGCTTGATGATTATAATATTACAGAAGCTCTGCATTTTAGTAATGGTGGCGGAGTCTATTTAGCACAGAATAAAGAAGGGGAAGAAGTTGTTATAAAAGAAGGACGTCCGGGAGCAGCGGTTGATGCTAATACGCAGTATGCGTATGATCGAATCAAGGTGGAAATTGAAGCCCTTAAGAAACTTAGGGGAACTGATATTGCGGTGCAGTATATTGACGATTTTATAGTGTGGGAACATATCTTTTTAGTAGAAGAAAAGGTTGAAGGAGCAACTGTAAATACATGGATGGCTTTAAATTATCCGTTTGTAGAAGGAACCAAAAATCAAGCGGATTATAAGGATAAGGTCATAAAAATTATCAGAAACATTATCGATGGAATGAAAATTATGCATTCATTGGATGTTGCAATGGGCGATATATCATTAACTAACATCATGGTAAATGTGGAAGATATGTCAGTGAAGTTCATAGATTTTGAGTCGGCTGGTTCTGTAGAAACTGATGGGATGCCGGGATTGGGAACTGTTGGTTATATGACCGCATTAGCTAAGTCTAGAGGTCAAAATGATTGGTTCGGTATTCTTAGAATTGCTAGACACTTGTTTTTGCCAATTTGTGATATTGATGATTTTGATCCAGCAGTTGATTATAAAATAGATAAGTGGATTGAGAACACTTTTGGTATTGAAGCAATATCACTGATTAGAGAAATTGAAAATTTGTGTAGTCAGCAGATTATTGGATATGATAAAAAATTTAAGCCTGAAAACAATTATTATAGGAATAGAGTGCCACTTAGTTTGCCCCAATTCATTTCTAAACTTCGTAACACTATGGTAAGCGAGTTAAAACTGGAAAGTATTTTGTTGCATGGTGATATCAGACAATATGAAATAAAAGGTGGAAAATATAATGTCTTGACAGGGGGATTTGGCATAGCCTTAGCGTTAGCGAGAACAGGGGAGCTGCCGCTAATTGCAAAACAGTGGGTAGAAAAATATAGTAACAGAAGATATATGAGAAGTTTAGATATGGGATTGTTTACGGGAAGGACGGGAGTAGCAACAGTTCTTTATGAATTAGGATATAAAAAAGAAGCTCACGAAATAATAAGTACGATTGATATTGAAAGTGTCGAGATGAATAACATTTCAATTATGTCAGGATTGGCTGGAATTGGGTTAGCATTTGTTTCTTTGTCAGTGGACGAGATGTTTTCGGACCTTTTAGGTAAAGCTATTTTAATCGGGGAAAAACTTCTTGAAGCTGCACAAAGGGATGTGAAAATTTTTAAGATAGATGAAGATTTTATAAGTATGGGATTAATAGATGGTTGGGCAGGCGTCTCTTTGTTTTTTAATGCATTATATAGGGCTACTCAAAATGATGTATGGTTAAATGCTTCGGTTACCATCTTGCAAAAGGATATTAATAATTGTGTACGTGATGAAGATGGGCTTTTACAAGCTGATGACACTACAAGAGTGCTTCCATATATAGCGGGAGGTAGTGCTGGTATTGCGTTGGTAATTGATCAAATCAGGGATATTGTTGAACCGCATAAATTTGACAAAGATTTGGAAGATATTTTGAAACTTCATAATACACAGGTGTGTTACAATGGCGGTTTATTTAGAGGTTATGGAAGTTTTATCATGTTAGATAATTTGTTACATTGCTATAAACCAGAGACTCCGGATATGACAGATAAAATATTGAACAGACTTAACAATTATACGGTTGAGGATGAGAGAAATTTGTATATGGTTGGTGATTATGGAAGAAGGATTTCTCATGATATTTTTACAGGATCGGCAGGAGTTTTACTTGCATTAAGTGACGTGGGGAGAGGAAGATATATGTCTTGGTTCCCTATACCGCAGTGTCCATATTTGCGTACATAAGTTTGGATATACATGTTGTACATTTTGAGAAAGGAGACATTTACTATGATGAGTGTTCTTAAGCTGCAATCGCTTAAGGTTGCAAAGGAGGAACGTATTAAGGAGCCTGACTCCACATTCAGTATTTTGTGTAGCTTTGAACACAGTAATGCTAGCATAGCATTTTGCTAGGAAAAAGCATTTTCTGTATATCAGGTAAAGGAGGTGATAGATATGAGCAAGATTTTAGGACTTCAGGCATTGACCGCTAATGCCGAGACCAATCTGCATGCTGCTTCAGCATTGAGCGTTTCATGCAAAGACAGCAGCCATGCAAGTCTGTTTTTCTGCTAACATAATGTTATTTTAAGAAGGAGGTGAGAACTATGAGAAAGATTTTGAACCTTCAGGCATTGGTTGCCGATGAGGAAGTTGATTTACATGCAGCCTCAAATCGTAGCGTACAGTGTAAGACTTCAAGCTACAAGAGCTGGTTTGCTTGTTAATGTAGCATGGCATGTGTCTGAATAAGTACGCAAATAGGTACGTTGCACCCAGTTGATTTATAATAAATGCTGGGTGCAATGTTAGTTAAAGGAAATATGTAATTGCTCTATTTATTAATATTATAATAACCAGAAAAAATACTGTGTTATGACATATTGTAGTATCTAAGTAGAATGAAAGGGATGATAAAAATTATGAAAAAAGAAGAAAGAGTGACAGTAAGAGGGCGGGATATTGTTATTAAATATAAACATTTAATTCCTAATAAATATATCATAGTTACCATGTTATTCCTTTTATTGGTCAATGCAGGTACATCTTTAGTAATTCCCTATGCTACAATGAAAGTGATAGACAAAATTGATTTGAAGAATATAGATATTAAGTTATTCTTTTATTTAAGTATTTTTATACTGTTTTCAATGCTTATGGCTGTTTTAACATCACTTGCAATAAATGGCGTAGGTGAAATGACAGTAAAAAAATTACGGACAAAACTATGGGAAAAAATTATATATTTGCCAATAAGTTTTTTTGATGATAATAGCACGGGAGAATTAATGAGCCGGCTTACCAATGATACACAAGTATTGCGTGATTTTATAAGCTTTACTTTAACAACCTTTATAACAAGTATAGTAACAGTTGTGGGTTCTTTTATTTTGTTATGGATTATAGATTGGAAAATTGCAATGGTATTATGCATATCAGTTCCGGTTGCAACATTGATTATATTGCTGATAAGTGGCAGAGAATACAAAATTTCAAAGCTGTTGCAAGATACATATGCTTCATGGCAAGGAGATATGCATAGAATAATTTCAGATATACGGCTTGTAAAGGCATCTGTTTCTGAAAATTTAGAGATAGATAATGGTAATAATAAGATAGAGTATTTAAGAAAGCTGAATATGAAGGAAGCAAAAATAAGTGCTTTGATAGAACCATTTTCATCAACACTTGTTTTATTGCTATTGATTATAAATGTTGGATATGGGGGATTAAGGGTAAGTGCAGGGACATTAACAACAGGAGCTTTTGTTGCAACACTTAGTTATTTATTCAAACTGACACAACCTGTATCAGAAATAATGCAGTTCTTCAAAGAATATCAAAAATTCTTAGGCTCTTTTGAATCAATTGATTATATTTTGTCTTATGAGACAGAATTGCAAAGCATTACAAAAAGGGCTATAGAACATAGTTCTGTCATGAATAGAAATTCTTTGTGCCTTAATAATGTATCTTTTGGGTATAATAAAGAAACATATATTTTAAAACATATTACATTTGAGGCTAAAGAGGGGGAGATTACAGGTATTGTAGGGACAAGTGGTGCAGGAAAAACTACGCTTTTTTCATTAATAGAGAGATTTTATCAACCATTAGAAGGGATGATCTTGTATAAGGGAATGAACATTGAAGAATGTGATTTGTATGAGTGGAGAAAAAATATTGCATATGTATTTCAAGATTCACCAATGATGTATGGCACAATTTTATATAACTTGACATATGGTATTGAGGCATATAATGCCGAAGATATAGAAAAAGCGATAGATAATGCTAATCTTAGAGAACTTATAAATTCATTACCTAACAGATTGAATACTGAAATAGGAGATAAAGGAGTTAAGCTGTCTGGGGGAGAACGACAGCGCCTTGCTATTGCGCGAGCAATGATAAGAAATTCCAAAATACTTTTGCTTGATGAAGCTACATCACATCTTGATAGTGAATCTGAAAGATTAGTACAAACGGCATTAGATAATTTAATGACTGGACGGACTACAATTGTTATTGCGCATCGACTATCTACATTAAAAAATGCATCAAAGTTGATTGTTATGGAAAATGGTACTATAAGCGGTATCGGAACACATAAGGAGCTTCTTCAGAATAATTCTTTATATAAAAAGTTTGTAGATCAACAAACAAAAAGGGAATTGTAAAAGGTGTTTAGAGAGTGCGGAAAAAATTAAGAACATTTAAGCTGCTCTTGATATAAAGTTGTAATTGAGACGTAAACAATTAGTCTGGTGGTTTCATAAATTACTGGAAAAATTCTTTTGATTATGATATGCTATACGCATATGTGAGTAATTGAAATACAACACAAATGAGTATTACTAAAAGTTAGTGGTAATAAAGCCATGATTTGAATGATGGATTGTAAAGTTGCGGATGAAAAATGATTTTTTTATCTGCTGAAATTAATATTTTCTAACTTTCCAATCTATAGACGATATGGCTGAACAGTTACGAAATTGTTGAATGCTTTCGCAAATTGCTGGAAGCATTCTTTCGATTATATTGCACATAAATGCGCGATAAACAGATATGCAACGAAATATATACAGAATGCAACAACAGGTTGGTAGCTATTGGAGCAATGATTTAGTAACTTAGAAAAAAACGAGGAGGTATATTCATGAATTTTGGAGAAAAATTGAAAACTACACGGAAAGAGCATGGCTATTCACAAGAAGCTTTGGCTGAATTGCTAGGAATATCAAGACAGGCTGTTTGCAAATGGGAAAACAGTCAAGGATATCCAGAAATAGACACATTGGTTTCAATCAGTCAAATTTTGGGCGTATCAGTGGATTATTTGTTAAAAGAGGAGGAATGCAAGAATGAAACTAGTGGATTTTATGTTAGTTCAGAGATGTTAGACGGTTTTTTGAATTTTAAGTATGGTTTTGCCAAGAGAATAACGATTGGTGTTTGTCTAATGTTTATGTCATCAGTTTTTTTTGTAAAAGGTAGCGTTATTAGTGAAATACTGGAAAGTTTGTGTATGTTAGTTGGCATTGCAATTTTGATTTTACAGCTAGCTGTGCCTAATCACTATAAAACTTTATATAATCAAGAACTTTTATTTAATGGGACGACAATAAGCTCTTTTAAAAAAAAATATTATCATAACAGACGCCTGTATGCCTGCGCATTTATTGCAGGATTTGGATTGCTTTTCTTTAGTGAAATCTTTGTCAGAATATGCATTGGGGAAAATGTTGATAAAGTTATTATTATGAACATAGAAACATTTATGGATGTTTTGGCAATAGGTATATTTTTATTATGCGGTTTATTGTTTAAAACTGATAGATTTATTATGAATAAAATGGAAGAAGGCAGCCGTACAAGTAATACATGGTTATATGCAGCATTACCAATAACAGTGATTGCCGTAATTATTGGATTCTTTTCTAATGCATGGAGTCCGATAATGCCAATGATTTTCTTTGGCTGCATTTTATTATATAAACTTTACAAAGAGAAAGGAGAAAGAAAATAAAAATATGAAAAAAAAAATAATTTTGATTTGGGCAGTAGCAGTGTTGTTGATGGGAGGATGCGATGTGGTTAATGATGGCAATATTGAGGATAAAAATTCTTCCCCCGAAATTATTCGTATAGAGGGGCATCTCTATTCTACAAAGGAAGAAGATGTAGTTATAGATCAGTCTGATAAGATATCGGAGATACTAAAGATATTAGATAATTTAACTGAAATAGATAGCTATGATGCAAGTTCTCTCGCTGAAGAAATATCTCTGGATTTTTACAAACCATCAGTGACTGTTATTAAATCAGAGGATACAAGAGTATATTCTTTCGTATTTTATGATGATTCTAACATAGTGAAGATGGAAGCGTATTTAGGGCTTGATGATGATATTTCTTCAGAATTACTTGGTGATGCATTAAACATTTATTATAAGATATCTGACCAGGATAAAGAATATATTGAAAAAATCTTTGAGTAGTGTTATTGCGTTTGCTTATTAGATTTGAAAATTTATGATAGCGTATAAAAATAGTCTGAAACAGCATTAGTGATTTCAGACTGTTTTTATTATTGATTATCTGGGGGAATATATTCCAATAAATCTGCAATGAAGTAGTTTGATGTCTAGCATATCCGCACAAGCACTTCCGTATCCAGCCGGGTAATGGTATTATTGATATATCCATTTAACTGAGAGCGTTGAATTTCTGCTTTCTGGCAGAATTTGTTTTTGCTTAAACCAGATTTTTTGAGTAGATGTTCTAAGTGAATTTTAATACTTTCGTTTTGACTCAATTTTGTACCTCCTGTCGCAAAGTGTCATAATAAGTAGACACAAACTGTTTGACTAAATAAGTAGACAATAGTTAGAATTAACATGTCAGTTGTAGAATGTTATAGATAAGAAGTTATACTATAAGAAAGACAAAGACGAATGAGTAAGAAAGCCGCTAAAGATGCAATTAAGAAAATTCCTAAAAGAGAAGGAAAAAGCGAAAGTGAAATCAGAGAGGAAATGGAGAAAGCTATTATGATTGATTTCTTGAATAAGGAAACAAGCCATAAGTGGGATAGCCTGTTTGGATCAGGACGATTACCAAACTCGGAGAAATTTATTACAGTTTTGCCATCGAAGGTTGTGTGGAGTTAAGCAGGGTGAGAACATAAGTATATTGATTCAAAGAGGGCAGCATTACCATTAAGTATGGTAATGCTGCTTATTATGTCTTTTTTCAGATCCGAGTGTTTATTTTCCGCAATGAGCATTGATTTTATTTTGTGAGATATTATCACTTGTTTCATTTTGTAAAAAAGGCAAATTTTTGATGATAAACAAATAAGGGTGTGATATAATAATAGATAATTTAGTGTTATCCATTGAATGTAAGTGGGAGATAATAAATAGGATAATGTAATTTATTGTGATTAGGCTAACGAAACATACTAATAAAAAATGCGATATGGAAGATTAAGAAAATGAAAAAAAATAGTAATGATTTTGATGTTATAGATTTCTCTCAAATTTCGCCACAGAAGTTTGAAGATTTAGCGTTGGATTATACAAATATAATATTTACAGAAAAGGGCACAGAAATATTGCCAACACGTTATACAAAGGATGGCGGAAAAGATATTATTATTACCCATATTAGTAAAATTACAAACTTTCGTGCATGGGTAGAATGCAAAAATCATAAACGTAATTTGGGGCTGTCTGAAATCGGGAAAAATATAGTATTAGTAATTTCAAAGCGAATAAATAAATTAATATACATATCTGCCTCTTCAATAACCGAAACCGCACAGGCTGAAATTCTTAATGTTGGTGAAAAAAATAATTTTGAAGTTCTATTTTTAGACGGTGACAATTATAAAAGAGAACTTACAAAATATCCTGACTTGCTTAATAATTATTTTACGCTTAGAAACCCACTTCTATTAGTACAAGAATCTGATGTTAAGATATCTTCGTTCATATCAGAATTTGAAAAGGGAGTTGATATCGTTCCGGATTCCGCATCATTTTTTTATCTAGAACGTGGAAATTCCTTTTATTTGAATTTCATTATTAAAAATCATACTGAATATAATATGGAAAATGTATGTATAAAAGCCATAGATGTTTATGATGACTTATTTATTGTTGAACCAACAAAAGACATATTAACAATAAGTATGATGAGCGATTATGGAATACATTTTTTTTGTGTATATCGAGGAGTTAACAAAGAACAAAAAATACCAGATTATGAAATTACCTATTTGCTAAATGGTGAAACGAAACACGAGATTATACATAACCTATCAATATCTCTAAAAAATATAGTTAGAATTCCATTGACTGGAAAAAAAGTTAATGAATTTATTGGAATTAAATGGTCAGAAATTATTGATTTAATAAAGCGTTGTTATTGTCAAATACTTATGATACATGGAAAATCAGGAACGGGCAAAACTCGACTTATTGAAGAAACAATTTCTATATCCAAGCAAAATAATTTTTCTACTAAATATTTTGACTGCAAAAATAAAAATGGTGCAACTATTCTGAAAAATATTTTATCGTTCATTTTAGAGGTTCCATTTGATAATAATTCTCTTCAATACTCAAAAGAGGATATTAAGCAAATTATTGAAAATGAATATGGAAAGCAGGAATACACAGACTATTTATATGGGCTATTTACTAATAATAAATTAAACGAAGATGCCATATTCTACATTACCCGTTTGCTGACATATTTTATTGAAAATCCAAGATTTGAAAATCCACATATATTATTTATTGATAATATCCAAGAATGTGATGAGTATATCATTAATATGTTTATAGAACTTATTGATAAAATGCAATTTTTTTCATCTGCTTTTGCAATTGTTTTTTCTGCTAATACAGAAGTAGTTCTATCATCACTTATCGGAATTAATGGTTTTATCGATTATATAATCAGTGTAGAAAACAATATTCCATCATATTGTCATTCATTTGAAGTGGAAAATTTTGATAGTACAGATGCTTATTTGTTTTTAAATAACTTACTTGGCAATATTGATGATGATGATCCACTTATTGAACAATTTATTCAAAAGTCTGGAACCCGACCTTTTGAAATGCTAATGTTGTATGAACACCTAGCTGAAAATAAGATTTTAGTAAAAGGTAAGCAAATTAATATTCCAAGCATTGATAAATACAAAGAATTTTTAGAGTGCGTTCCACCTAAAATTAATACATTGCTATCAGATAGGGTTAGGATATTGGAAAAGAACCTATCCAAAAACATTTGGGAAGAATGCATAAAAATAATTAAGTGCATTGTATTCTTCTATAATAAATTGCCCTCAATATTTGTAGATGTCATTTTGCAAACAATGACTGCAAAAACAATACTTTTGGATGGTTTGATTATTAAATATGACAAGTATTCAAATTGTTTAGAGTTTTATCATGATACATTATATCGATATTTTCTGAAGAATCCTAAATATAATGATATAGACGGTCTTGGTTTGGTAATATTAAAATGGATAGAGGAAAATCCAGAGTATGAACTGGAAAACCGTGAGAAAATAATATTTTATTGTTATCTAAAAACAGGACAAATATCAAAAGCTACTGAAATGGGTCTAAATTTAATGCATTCCTATTTTGAAGCATTTGATTTTAAATCTGCGTATGAAATAAGCAGCAAACTTTATGCATTAAATAGTGTAAAACATAATTCTTTAGCATATTTTAGGCTTTGTTATATTTATGCAATGAGTTCCTGGGAAACAGTAGATGCATATAAGACTTTAGAAATATATGATGAAATTCATGAATTGCTTGATGATATTATCGAAGAAATACCAATAACTGAATTGTGTATGTATTATAGGGATTATATAAATGCCAATAGTCATGCAGGTCTTTTTATGAACAATAAAGAAATTTTGGATGAATTTCAAAACATACCTAACATTCCAATAGAATTTCAGTTTGTTATTCATAATCGCTATACAGTTTTTTATATGCGAACGAACAATTTTTATCTTGCAAAGGAGCATGGTGATAATGCTTATAAAATTGCCACCGAGTTAAATGATAATTTTCTTATCAGTACAGCTTGTTCTGATATTGCTTTTAATTACTTATATAACAAAAAAGACTATCAAAATGCAAAAATGTATTTTGAAAAAGCTATAGATTATTATTCTAATTGTGAAGATAGAACGTATTTTCGGATTTTGGAAATTCATAATCAAAAAGCGTTAGTATGTCTTTTTGAGAAAGAATACAAAAAAGCAATTAAAGAACTAAATAAATCAATCAATAAAAGCAAGCAAAAAAATAACATGTATATGGAAGCAAAAGCACTAAATTATAAAGGTATAGTCCAAACTCATTCACAAAATTATAAGGAGGCTCTTGCAACATGGAAAACGGCAATACGATTAAATGAAAAATTAGGAAATGTTTCATCTTTGATTTGTATCTATTTAAATATTAGTTCATTATTTCTTCTGCAGAAAGAATATGCAAACGCATATGATGCAACCAGCAAGGCTATATCTTATTTGAATGATAATAGTAATCCTGTTAAATGGAGTACAAATTTTAATCCGCTAATACACAATTATTTACTATGTTGTATGCAGCTTAACTTGATGCAAGAAGCGCAAAAATTATTATTGCAATTTCCACAATATAAAGATTTTTATGATAATATCAACCGAGTTCATAATGTCAATGAATTTTTCATAAATGAATCCATGAATTACTTTGGGATAAATGGATATAGCTTTTTATAGAATGGACAGACTGCTAAGATAAAATATTATTTTAGCAGTCTAAAAATCTATTATTGCTCTGTTTATCTAATCATATAATTAATTTTCAATAACATTGATTACAAATTCAATATTTCCATTTATGTCGATTGTAATATCTTTTTTACATTCTCTAGTTTTAAACCAAAAATAATTATTTGAAACACACAAAAAATTGTCCGACAAGAAAATAAATGGAGTATTATAATGAACTAAATTGTTATTAATAAAATCCATAAAAGAAACACCTGAAAATTCATAATATTGTTTAAAATTATATACTTCAATTATTTTAGTGTTTAAACTTTTTTGTATTATTTCTATGTAATCATTAAGTGCAAGCGATTTACACAAATTAATTACCAAATAGCGGTCTGCAATGTCATGCGTAGCTGAGAAGCACTTGTATAAGTGTTCAATTTTGTATATACCATCGGGAAGGTCATTACCCCATTTCTTAAAAAACATTGCTTTAGTATCATTAATAGAGATACGTCGCATGGTACCCGCAACACCACCTTTATGATAAACCAAGGATTTATATGCTGTTACTAATTGATAACCTTGCTTTTTTATACGATAAGTTAAATCTAGATCACCATCTGAATTGAAAAATAACTCATCAAATCCTTTTACTTTATTAAATATTTCCTTAGGAATCAGAATACATGCAGAAGACAAAAAGTCAAAGTACTCATAGTCTTTTGTTATTTCATTAATTTCTGAACCTCGTAATATTTTCAACATATCAACTTGATGAATTGCAACACCAGTCATATGAATCTTGCTTGTATGAATATTTAGAATTGTTGCTGATACAGCACCAGTATTTGGTATGTTCTTATAAATTTGATACAATTCTTCTAGCCAATTATTAGTCACAAATATATCACAATCCATGAAAACCAAATATTCGCCCACAGCGATTTTAGCACCATTATTGCATGCTGCAGGATGTCCCATATTTTTTTCGTGATTGATAACCTTTATATCCGAAAACTCTTGTAAATTTTTTTCTAACTTAACATCAGGGTTGTCATTAACGACAATAATTTCGTAAAAATATTTTGTATATTTTAATGTTTTATATAATTGAGATAAACAATTTTTCAATATATTAAGTCCGGAATAGTAAGAAATGATGATAGATACATCCATGTTGTTCCTCCTCCTAACACTAACAAAATAAGCATTTGTAACTGTTTAGCAAATGATTTTTGTCAAATACTGCTGATACGAGTTTATTCATTGTGTTTATTTTTCATTTTCGACGGATAACACTAAATTATCTATTATTTATTAAAATGGGCAATCCATAAGATTATTGGATTGCCCATAAAAATTTATATGTGAAAATCTTTCCGGGGGTGCTTTGTAGCAAGGATGTCTCTTTGTTTAGACACTGTAACATGTGTATAAATCTCTGTAATATTAATGGAGCTATGTCCTAGCATTTCCTGAATATAACGAATGTCAACGTCAGCTTCTAAAAGACTTGTTGCAAAAGTGTGTCGGAACATATGAGGCGTTATGTGCTGATCTATAGAGGCTAGAGAGGTATATTTGTTAATCATTCTGCGCACGGACTGATCGGACAGTGCTTTTCCAGATTGATTTATGAAAAAGTTATTGCAGGCTTGCCTTTCTGCGTCAAAGGCATCGTTATATTCTGTTAAAATATTAATCACTGATTCATTGCCAATTTGGATACGTCGTTCCTTGTCCCCTTTTCCATAGATAAGAATTGTTCCGTCGTACAAATTCACATCATTGATTTTTAAAGAACAAAGTTCTGATATTCTCATGCCAGTTGCAAATAATAGTTCCGCAACGGCTGCATCTCTAAGAGCATTTCTTTTCTGGTAAGAAGTCTTGGCATTTTCCCGTTGCTTGTATATTGTAGATAAAAATGTTTCAACCGTATGTAGGGGAATGGTCTTAGGCAGTATTACGGGTTCGCGGAAGTGTATCAGTATTTTGCTGAATGGATTATGGTCAATGATATCCTTGTATTCCAGGTAATGGAATAAGGCTTTTACCGATGCTATTTTGCGTTTTACGGTTTTGGGTTTATATTGTTCATGCAGCCGGGCGATATACTGTTCCAATGTTTTGGAAGTAATTTCTGCAATATTGATGATGGAAATTTGTTCAGAAAACTGCCGCAGATCGATTCGATATGCTTTCAGTGTTTTCTCATCAAGACATTTTTGCGAATTGCAGTATTCCAAATAATTGTTAATGACTGTTTCTAAAGTATCCATAGTTCAAATCTCCTTTGTTTTTATGTTATTTCAAAAATATATCGTACATTGATTTGGGCTTCTCTGCTACAGCGTGATATTTATTTCACAGAATGATAAAAAGTCTATCTTGTATTTATTCGTGGGGGTAAATACGGTTTTCAAACAATATGATTTTGGAGAAAAGGCAATGTGCCATTTTCTGTAAATGAAGGTCGTTTTCTGCAATGGGCATTGATAATTTGTACAGAATTGTTTATATTGAAAGCAAATTTTTAAGTGAGGTAATAGAGATGGATATATCAAATACTATTAGTACGGTAAAAGTATCTGGCAGTTCCAGCATTAGTGTTAAAAAAGCTTCTGAAAAGAACAAGTGGCAATTAACAGATTCGCTAAAAGAAAAAATTGTTGAATTGGCTAAGAAAGATGCGAAAAACAACATATATATGGGAAATGAGTTTATGAACTTGCGGAAAGCAGAGGTCGCTAAAGTGGCACCAAATCGGGCAGCACTGATAGGTAAGTTCAACCAATTAATGAGTTCTGGAAATATGGGCGATATGAAAGAAATACAAGAGGCAGACAAAAGATGGCTGTGTATTTTATTTGGGATACCATATGAGGCTGAATATCAGGGAGAGGGAACTGGTTCTGCGATCCATATATATAATGAGGGAGGGGAAGAAGTTCTTACATACACTCAAGGAGTAGGGTGGCATGAGAAGGAGACAAAAGCAGAAACGGGTGTACATTCAGCGTTAAAATCAGCATATTATGAGGCATACCATGACGCAAGAAAGGCGCTAAACAATGGAACAAATGTGGAAATCACAAATGAAAATGTTGTGGTGCAAAGTAATTTCGATATGAAAGCATAAAGTATGTAATTCATCAAATGTATATAAGGGGAATTTGACAGACAGGAGGAATACGATTATGGTAAAGTCAATGAAGAAAGTAAAGAGAATAATAGCGGTTGCTTTGGTATTCACAATGTTGTTTGCTTCACAGGTAACAGCGTTTGCAGCAGACACGAAAGCAACGAAATCAGCAAATAAAGATATGTCGATTGCATTGATGCCGGGAGTTACAGGGGATTCCAATACAGTTGCTTTTAATTTTAGCGGTCTGCCGGATAATGCGATTGTAAAAGAAGTTACGGTTGATTGCTCCAGTGCATCTGTAATCGGTGGAAAAGGCGCAATATTGGCACAGAGCCTTACAATTACCAGTCCTAGCGGGGAAACGCATACTGTTAGTTGGGGCAGAGGTAATGTGACTACTACCAACTTATTTATAGCGGAAAAAGCTGCCGGAACATGGTCTGTGTATATGACAGGGACAAATATTGCATCTCCGAGTCTTGGCTCTGCATTTATCGGGGGTACAAAATATTCAAGACCTAAAATGACAATAATTTACATTTTAGAAGAGTAAAATTAAATATTCCCTACATACACATTTGTATGAATAACATTAAATAAAATCAGTCTTTGAAATATTTTGTTGCCGTTTCCTGCAAAAATAGGTCATTTTCTGTAAAGGTTCTTGAATATAAGAAGATGTTTGTTAACATTAAACATTATACTTGTTAAAAGTAGATTGGTGAGCGGATTAAGGCAATCAGGCTCCATAATGGAATGACACAAAGCAGACTGGCGGAGAAACTGGACTATACCAGTGAATGTCAGCAGCAGAGGATTGAAAGCAGGGAAACTTCCTGTTCTGTGGATAAACTGATGGAACTGGCACAGATTCTCGGAGTGAGTACGGATTATTTGCTGTTTGGATATGAGAGTGCCTGTAGAGATGACATGGAAAAGTATATGTCAGGAAAATCAGACAGGGAGAAAGAGTACATATGCCGGGTACTGGATGCTGTGGTATCGAATATGGGTGTGTTGTTGAATGGGGAGAGACGAAATTAGTAGAATATGATGATTTTTTGGGGATGTGTGATATAATTTTAAAGAAAATAGTGATATCTACAAGAAGTGTTTTGAACCTATAGATGAACAAGAGAGTTGTACGGATGACAGTATAAAAGAGATAATTAGGAAATATTAGAAAGGTGTGGATATGGAGTATCTGGAAATACATTCAGAAATTTTCGATGATATAGTGGAAGACATCAAACAAAGAAATCTTTCAAGGAATAATATGCCCAAAATTATTGTGGGGACAGGACTTTCTGTGATTTATGGTGTTCCGGGGATGAAGGAATTAGCAGAGCACTTGGCAAAAGAAATTGCACAGTCAAGTGATGAACATTTGAAAGAAATTTGGAAGAATCACTGTGATGAAATAGAAGCAAATGGCTTAGAGGCAGGTTTGGCTAATCTTGCACAAAATGAAAATGAGTTAGTAGATGCGATTAAGCCGATAACAGCAAAGTTTATTTTGGAGAGTGAGGAAAAACTTCACAGAACGATTTATGAAAAAGATACTGGTTTTTGCAGGCTGCTGAACTATTTGAGTGGTACGGTTAGTGTCGATAAAAAGATAATTGATATTATGACACCAAACTATGACCGGATTATAGAGATTATATGTGACAAGTTGGGGATAGGCGTTATCACAGGATTTTACGGGAGCCTGTATGGAAAATTCAGTAGAAATCTGTTAAAACAGCCAACAGAAGTATATAATTGTAAGAATTATTCATGGATCAGGCTTTTTAAACCTCATGGCTCCATAAATTGGATTAGTGAGAATGGAAAAGAATACCTAACAAATGATTATGAAATTCTAAAAGAAAAAGCAGAATATATTGAGATTGTAACACCTGGAAGTTCAAAGTATAAGGTGGGAATGACAAACAATACGTTTCGATGTATGAGAGAAGAATTTAATGAGCTGTTGAATCCGAGGGATAATTATTCGCTTTTAATATATGGATATGGATTTAATGATGATCATTTTGATACTGCACTATTTGACAGTTTTCAGAAGAATGTCCTTATTTTATCAAGGGATGTTAAGCCAGATATAATCAATAAGGCACTGGAGAAAAAGAACATTACTGTATTTTATCATGAGGATGACAGAGAATATATGATTTATAAGTCGAAAAAATACACAATAGACTTGCCAGTGTGGGATATTAATCAATTTGCTGATTTGTTTATAGGATAAAAGGGGTGATTTTATGGCGGGAAATATTAATGATTGCTTGGCAGACACAAATTGCATAGGTATGGTGGAAAATGTAGACACCCGAAAAGTTGTGGTGGGGGTTGAAAATGAAGGAGTACTAAATACATTAAAAATCAACGATATTGTTGTTTTGGGTGGAAGTAATTCTGATGAGAAGCTGATTGGAATTTTGACTAAGGTGACAAAGAAGAAAGTTGAATTTGATGAAACAGAGCAGACCGAAGACCTATCGTATTCAAATAACTGCTGTGTCATTAATTTGGTGGGAAGTTTTTACAATAAATATGGTGCCGGAAGTGAGAATAAATTCAAAAGAGCAATTAATACATATCCAGAAATAAATAGTAAAGTATATCAGGCGAATGAAGCCGCAATGCAGATGATAATGAATGCTGTGAGCGGCAAGGCGGCAGAGAGCAAAAGTTTAGAAATCGGACATTTTGCCAGCAATAAGGATGTGCCAGCAATATTAGATGGCAACCGTTTCTTTCAACGACATGCATGTATTGTTGGCAGTACAGGAAGTGGAAAATCCTATACAGTTGCCAGTGTATTGGAAAAAGCCAATCAATTACCATATGCCAATATGGTCGTTTTCGATTTGCATGGGGAATATAATGAGTTATCTTATGCAGATCAGATTAAGATTTGTGATGAACCAGGTGGTTTACACATTCCATTATGGTTTTTCAATTATGAGGAAATTCATTCATTGTTTGTAGAATCATCAGAAGGGACATCAACTAATCAAAGGGCGGCGGTAATCAATTATATTTTGCAGAAGAAAAAGGAATATATCAAAAATAACATGAGTGCTGTTTCAGAAGAAATAGTCACTGCTGATACACCGGTTCCTTTTTCAGCAAAGGAACTAATAGAATATCTGGAGAATCAGAATATTTTAGAAGTCGATACTGGAGAAGTCTATAAATCAGGCGATAGTAAGGGACAGGCAAAGACGAAGAAAGGGCAGTACTATGACAAATTGACCAACTTGATTACCCGTCTGAGAACAAAGATGGATGATAAAAAGTATGGATTTGTATTTAATGAAGAGGATACAACGCAGGCGGATTATCTAAATCAATTTGCTGCAAGGATTATGGGGAACGATAAATATCGAATTAAGGTTATAGATTTATCAGAGGTTCCATCCGATATGTTAGCAATTATCATTGGTATTGTCACTCGTATAATATATGATATACAGTTTTGGATGACTCCGGCAAAAGATGAGGTACGTCATCCGTTGGTGCTGGTGTGTGATGAGGCTCATATTTATATGTCTAATGACATGTCAAAAATGAAAGCGGTAGAGAAGAAATCCCTTGAAATTTTTGAGAAGATTGCAAAAGAGGGAAGAAAATATGGGATCGGGCTGCTGATAGTATCTCAAAGACCAGCAGAATTAAATACAACAATCATGTCTCAGTGTAATAATATCGTCAGCCTAAAGGTAACTAATGACAGGGACAAATCGGCAGTGGCGGCAATGCTGACAGATTCATTAGTGGGAATTGTGGAAATGCTTCCCAATCTGGATGTTGGTGAATGTGTTGTCGTTGGTGATGCAATTATGTTGCCATCAAAGATTATCCTAGATAAGCCGAAAGAAAAGCCCAAGAGTGCAACTATAGATTTTTGGGATAGATGGTATGACGGAAAGCAGACAGTTTTTGATATTGATGCGGCAACGTTGAATTTAATAAAGCAGTCGAGAGGATAAGGAACTAATAAAAAGTGAAAGATAATCCGGTATTATCCAATAAATTTGACAGAAATAAGGGGCAATTCTAAATTATCTACCATAAGAAGTGATAGGAGAAGGAAATGTATGAGGCGATATTCTAGTGGGAAGTCTCCCAATTTAACATGGCAGATGGAAGCAAATTTGGGACAAAACTTTGAAGATTTTGTTGCAAAAATTATTATGGCACAATTGCGTCAGCTACATCCACAAGTACAAGTATTCCAGACACGGCGCGTAGCAGATGGTGGAAAGGATGTTATTGTTTCCACCAAAATTAACACTGTGAATATTTTAGGTCAGAGTTTTACTTCATTTAACGGTAAAGGAATCCAAATATGTTTTGAGTGCAAAAGTACAGATAATAGCATTTTAAGGTATGATAAAATTTCTTCTAGTAGTTCCAGAATGCAATTTCAAGACACCGAGAAGTATGATTATTATGTTCTGGTAACTAATAGTGAAATTTTGCCGCAAACATACTGGTATTTGACTAAGTCGCTGGAAAGAAGCAACATATCATTCCGATTAATAGATGGGTATTTATTGGGCACGTACCTTTTAAGTCTCGAAGATCCAAAGTTGCAACATGCACTCAATAATCCGTATAGTTTATCAGATCATACGGATTTTTACTATGAGTATCAGGTTGATACTGTAGTTTCACAATTAACTAATCGATATGATTTATATATGCTTTTTCGAAATTACTCCAATAATGAAAAGCATTGTGTTTTACAGCTTAGGACAGATGTGGATTGGAACACTTCCGAAGACAATATATCCTTTGTGATTGCACCCAGTGGTGCAGCCGTCAAAAAAGTAACGGTAGAACAAAAACACTTTGATGGCATCCCAGAGCTCCTATTTCACATTCAAATTAATGGCACAGAATCAGTTGTTATGATTAATGGAATAAATGGCACACAGATTTTTGAACCTCCATTTTTTGGAGAATCAAGAATCCGAATTGTTAACGACCTTGAGGAAAGGCTAAAGTCGACCATGCCACCAAGCATTGTCTGCTTTTGGGGGGATGCCGGAATTGGTAAAACGAGACTTGTGCAAGAATTGTTCTCAAGATTGCAGGGCACGCTATTTGATCTTTATGAATGTAAACTTCAACAGGGTCATACTCCCCAAAAAGAAATTGAAAGATTTCTGCTTAATCATGGATACATACAAGAGGGGCAGTATGTGGATTTTGTTTCTATGATAGAAAACTGTAGGACTCCGTTTGGGAATCAAGCGGTAATATTTTTAGATGATTTTCACAATGCAGACGATAGCTTCCTTTGCGAAATACAAAGGCTAAAGTCTAACCTATCTTCAATCACGTTGCTGATTAGTGGAAGAACCGATTTTACCATCGGGAACATCAATTACTTGTCGTTTGTTCAATGGGCAGATGAAAATTTGCCAGAGTCGTGCTTCAATGTAGAGCCGCTTACTGATGATGAAGCTAAAAATTTAATTAGGGTGTTGATTGACGGTATACCTCCATATGCATTAGACCGTTTATTTAATCTAAGTGCGAAAAACCCACTTTTTATTGTTCAATATGTAGAGTATCTGTTGGATTGTAGTTTGGTAAAGATTCAAAATAGGAATACGGTAGGCATTATAGATATTAACAAATTCCATGTAAAACGTTTTATGCCAACACAGATTGCAGATATCTACTATCAGAGGCTTTCTCATCTACAAAAAGAGAAAGATGGCGAAACCTGTTTGAATCTATTGTACAAAATTGCGTTATGCAATGGTAAAATGAACCTTGCGTTATTTAACATGTTTTTTGAGGATTCATCTGATCAATTGAATGAATTGATGCGACGGCGCCTATTAAAATATGAAGAAAATGAAACGATTGCTTTTGTTCACGAAAGTTTATTTCTATACGTGAGCGAACAGTTGAAAGGTAAAAAAGCAATAAGAACTTTTCTCGCAAAAGAGATTGTATCCATGCCAAACATTGATCATGTTTTAGGTATGTTTCAAACCGGAAGACTCTATTTATACAGCAAAGATTACAAGAAGGCAAGAGAATATCTACACACGATTGAAACATGGCTAATCGCAGTGGATAATATTTCAAATGTCAATGTAAACTTAAATTATTATAAATATTTAGATGATATGTTTGAGTTGCTTCGACATGCTCGCAAAAATTTACCTCTAGCAAAAAAGGCATTGCTGATGCGAGTATATATCACTCTTCATCATTTTGCCCCGATTAAAGCAGTAGATGAATGTGATATTGTGTTAAAAAAACTTAAACAATATAAGATGGTAGATGATAGACCATTTTGTCTTTCCATTATGGAATTAAAAGCTCATGCCTTAATGAACGCAGGCTTGTATCCAGACGGAGAAATCTTACTAAAGGAAATCCAAGCAGATTGGTTGTGCAATAAAGAAATATTATCTGATGAAACTTTGTTCGATCTATATGATAGATTGGCAGCAGTTTATCGGGCATTCAATTTAATAGACTTATCTAAGACATATAATACTCTGTCAATAACCTTAGCTGACAAATTGGATGACAATAGGTTAAGAGCCTTGGCATATAGAACAAAATTTAAAATAACTCTATATCCTAATATGGATCTTTCTAGCGAAAGCTTGCGAAAGTCCATAGAAGCAACTGCACTGATGCCATCCAAAAGGATTGAAACAGATAATTCTCTAGATGTTTGTGCATTAGAAATATTAAGTAATTCTACTGTTCATCAGGACAAGCTGATTTTAAAGCTTAATTCAATGTTACAAGATATTGAAGCAAACAATCTGCATCGCGCTCAAATTCACTGCTTTTTCTTGCTTGCAATATGCAATCTATTGAAAGGCGAAGAAAAGGCAACCCTTCTAGCGAAAGAATATGTAGATAGAGCTATTAATCTCAGCACATCTTATGGAATTGTAGGATATTTGTGGCGTTTATATAACTTGCAAGCAATTATTGGAATACGAATGGGGTTCGACTCTCAACATATTTATAAAATTTTTTTCACAGTATTTGATATACTGAAAAAGCAAGGGCTTCTATATATAGGGAATCGTGATGCATGCGAAGGGAATATTTTGGCGTTAAGCAATATCGGATACTATTTACAAGAACGTAAATTTGAATCACAGTTCTATCAAACGATGTCCCTTGTTACGTTTGCGGGGCAAGAATACTCTGCGTATCCAAACCAAAATCTATCCGATAACCCGGTTAATACCTTTCTAGTACAGCAATATGCAAAGGCGAGAAAAAGAGAGATATTATTTGCACAAAACACCCCACCCAATCTTCTATGGGATACGCAAACACGCTATCTGCTTATCCTCTAAGGCTTAGTTACTACGCAGTTTCCTATTACTAGAACGTCAATGTTAGTTTTCAAAAAAGTGTTTAACGCATCTTGCGGAGATTCGACAATAGGCTCTCCAGCAACATTGAACGACGTATTTAGTACCACGGATACCCCTATAACTTTTTTCAGTTCAAGCAATAGCTGATGTATAAAGGGGTCGCTCTTTTTTGATACCGCCTGAACGCGAGCAGTATTATCTACATGTGTCACGGCTGACAACTTTTCGCGATATTCTTCTCTAACAACTGGCGCAAGTAACATATAGTCTGAGGAAGCCCGTAATGCAAAATATTTGAACTGATCCTCCTTCGCAACCGTAGGTGCAAAAGGACGGAATTCTTCACGATGTTTAACGCGACGATTTAAGATGTCTTTCATGTGTGGATGGGTTGGATTTGCCAAGATACTTCTATGACATAGAGCTCGCGGTCCTAACTCCGTTCTTCCTCTGTGCATGCCAACAATCTTGTTTTGAGATATATATTCTGCTGTTATCTTTGCCAAATCACCATCTGCATACTTTTTGTAGGAAAGATTTTTCAATCGGATTGCATCTTCAATTTCTTGCTCGGTATAATCTAAACCGATGTAGGGTAAATTAATGTGAAAATCGGATTGTGTTCCGAACATTTCCATGTAAGCATAGTATGCACTGCCAAGAGCTTGACCATCGTCTCCAGCCGATGGAATAATAAAAACATTTTTAAAATTACATTCACAAAGTATTTTATGGTTTAATAGGCAGTTTAAAAATAATCCACCTGCAAGACACAAGTTTTCACATGCGTATCGAGTCTGATAGTTCTTCAACAGCGAAATTATTGCACATTCTGTAAACTCTTGAACTGTGGCAGATATATTCGCACGTTCTTTCAAGATAAAATCTCTATGAGACTTTCCTGACATGATATGCAATGCGTAAATTTCTTCTAACATATCCTTATACTTTAAATCAAAATCTAAATCACGAAAATCTAATTGGGAGTAATCAAAATAAGATTTTCCATACGAAGCAAGTCCCATCGTTTTACCACATTCTCCATGTGCAAAGCCAGTCAAATGCGTAATTTGCGCATATTTTCGTGCTATACTAATTTGATGGTTGCGTACATAATCCGGCATAAAAGGATATATAGTATTTACTGGATTTTCCATTTTGCGCACAACCATATCCTGTGTCCGTGCGGCGAGTGGTTGTATTTTTCCGTGACTACCGTAATACAAAGTTTCAGCTTCTTGCTTATCCCCGATATAGTCACCTCCACCATCCGCAACAAATATCAGGCTTTCGGAAAAAGTGGACGAACAAAAGGAAGAATATGCGTGTGCCCAATGATGTGACAGAAAGAAAAAAGGAATTTCGCGACATCTATAGTGAGCGAAAAAGTCATCCTTATAGAACTGTTTTACCTTTTCACTTTCTATTCCTGCGCCGGACATACCAATGCATGAAACCTGTGAAATATCAATATTGCAATGTTTCAAAACAGCATCAACAGCTGTATAGGGGATTTCAGGAGAGTCAGAGTACTTCACTCGGTCTAATCTTTCATTCGCTATATTAACAACAACCCTTCCGTCAATAATGATACATGCACTTCTGTCATGTTTCACATGAACTCCCAACACAATATTCATAGTACCCTCCATTTCCAATTTTTATGGTAGATAATACCGGATTATCTGTCAAAAAGAGACAACTCACTCGGAGTTGTCTCTTAAAAATTATATTTTAAATTTCCTCTTTGATGTTTTGCTGCAAGAATATCTTTTTACTCTGTTTTAATTCATTTATCCATGATATGCCATACATAAACTTACCAGATTACACCATCCTACTCGCCAATCTGTGTCGTAAAAAATCAGGTGTTTTGTTCTATGATTGTTACAGGCTCAAAGGAGCCTTGATCTTTGAAAAACTGAATAGGACACGCATACATCTGATTTTATTTTTGCTTTTATCCGTAAATACTTTGATTTACGGGTAGGGGTGGCAGAAACCCATTTCGTGCGATGAAGCTCCTCGATACGGATTACTGTGCTGACAAGTCTTTGAACTGTTTAGCGGTTGTGGTGGTCTTGTATTGTGCCCGTGAAGGTCCTAAGCAGAGGTTTGTGCCTACCGGACGTGGCAGCCGGAGATAATGAGATAGAACAGTACCGGAATTTCAGCGAAACGCATTTTCCGGGAGTGGCTCCCTGTAGATTCTGTCTGGTTGGGCATGATGGAGGTGCAGTGTGGGATTGCCGTCCCAATGTATGTTGCCCGGCTGGGGGGTGCTGTCAAGTGGCAGCTAGGAGAATAGCGGCTTTTGCCGCTGTTCTCTGACATGATAAAAGCTGCTAAAAAATGGATTATTATGAAGTTATCTTTTGAGATAAGGGAGCGGCAGATTCGTTTCATTATCTCAGGAGATAACAGCCGGCGTATCTTTCTGTAATAATCTAAGAAAGAGCAGGTAAAGAGAATATGTGTAAGATAGGCATTATGTTAGGTACAGCCGGGGAGAATCTTCCTTCGGCTATTTTATTTATGAACTCCAACAAATCGGAGAAGAACATCCGTAAAAAGGTTGCCAAGACCAGAGAGAAGTGTCTTTCGCATGGAATTATCTTGAGACGTGATGTGGTCATTTGCAAAGGACCGGACAGGGATGTTGATCGTGATGCAGTCAATCTTTTGATTTCCTTTTTGATGACCGGACAGTATGACATGGTGGCGTTGGACAAGCTGACAGATTTAACGGAAGATGTATCCGATATGGAGGAGCTTATGAATGATGCCGCTAAGATTGGTGTCGGGTTCCTTGAATTATCCACAATTGCAAGGATCACCGAGGCAGTGCAGGTACAGGTGGGGGTATATGATAAGTATAACGGATAAAAAGAGTAAAGCCGGGCGCAGTGTCCCGGCTTTTTACATACAGAGGTTTGTATGTCATAGGACAATCTGCGAATTGAATAGAATGAAACAAGCAGAAAATAGGAGAGCTAAAGTGTTAGATATATCAGAGGAAAAACTTGATGCAATGGCGGCTGTGGATATTCGGACTGTGGATATAAACACGCTGACAGATATTCGGGATGTCAAAATTGACACAAAACTGCCCGTAGAAGAAAAACTGGCTTCTTTTGCAAGACAGACAAATAATATCTATGTCCATCGTATGGGAGACTATGTGATTAAGGTCAGATTTCAAAAGGAGGGAGCGAGTATTGACGACAAGATGGAGGAATATCTGCGGCATTTAGCAGAAATTCACATATAGCGTATTTTTGATAAAAATCGAAAAAGCCTTGAAAGAATCGAAAAGTTATGTTAACCTAAAATCAGGATAAATCAAGGAAACTCTTGAATTTTAGGTTTATTACGGCTTAATAACTTAAAAGTCAGGAGTGATCAAATGAATAAAAAACATTTTCTAGCAGCCATGTACCTCCGTCTTTCAAGGGATGACAGCGATGTCGGAGATGTGACAGACAAGGATGGTAGACTGAAATCCGAGAGTAACAGTATCGGAAATCAGAGAGAGCTGATCAGAGCCTTTATCCATGAACAGCAGGATATCGAATTGTATGATATTTATGTTGATGATGGGTTTTCGGGCAGTAATTTCGACAGACCAGAATTTAAAAGAATGATAAGCGACATCGAAGCAGGAAAGGTGAACTGTGTCATTGTAAAAGACCTTTCTCGTTTTGGGCGTGACTATATTGAATCCGGGAGATATATACAAAAAATCTTCCCGGCTCTTTCTGTGCGTTTTATTGCGCTGACAGACCATTATGACAGTTTTCATGCGGATGCAGGGGAGAGCGGCATTGTTCTTCCGGTCAAAAACTTCATTAACGATTCCTATTGCAGAGATATTTCCACAAAAGTGAAAAGCCAGTTTGAAGTAAAGAGAAAGAATGGGGAGTGTATTGCTCCGTTTGCCCTTTATGGATACAGAAAGGCAGATAACAACAAAAATCAGCTTGTGGTGGATGATTATGCAGCGGAAATTGTGCGTAAGATTTTTAACTGGAAAATGGAGGGTGTGGCGGTTTCAGCCATAGCGGATAAATTGAATGAACTTGGTATCCTTTCACCCAAAGAGTATAAAAAATCCACAGGCGAAAATTACAGAGGAGGATTTTCCGGTGCAGTAAAATCCATGTGGAGCAGTGCTACGGTAAAGCGAATACTGACAAATGAAATGTATCTCGGTCACATGGTGCAGGGAAAAACAAAAAAGATAAATTATAAGCTGAAGAAAAGTGTGGAAAAACCTGAAAAAGATTGGGTTAAGGTGGAAAATACCCATGAGCCGATCATATCGGAAGATGTTTTTCTGGTTGTCCAAAACTTGTTGAAGGTTGATGGACGGGTGAGTCCTGTATCAGAGAAAAACAGTTTTTTCACAGGAATATTGTTTTGTGGGGATTGTGGAGAGCAGATGATAAGGCGCGTAAACCGCTATAAGAACACACAGAGGGTTTACTATATCTGTTCCACCAAAAACCGGGGTGAGGGCTGTACAAGACACAGCATACCGGAAGATGCATTAAAGCAGCTTGTATTGGAAATGGTAACGAAATTTGCAAACTGTTTTTTGCAGGAAAAGCAGATGTTTGAAAAAGCTCTGGATATGGAAACAAATTTTGAGTCCATAGTCTATTATGATACCGAAATTGCAAGATTAAAGAAAGAACAGGATAAATATTATTCTCTCTGTTCGGGCTTATATGAGGACTTGAAAGAAGGGATTATCACAAAGAGCGAATTTGAACGTTTGCACAGCGAGTTTAAAAGGAAAGCTGGAGAATTTGAGGAAGCACAGAAAAAACAGGAGCTTATGATTAAGGAACTGTTTAAGAATGGTGTCATCTCTGCAGCAAGGCTAAAGACCATGCAGGACTGTTCGGAATTGAGGGAGATAGACCGTTATACTCTTTGCAGTATGGTAAAGAAGATTTCAGTATATGAAAACCACAGAATTGAAATTGAGTTTTATTATACAGATCAGTATCGCATAATGCGGGAAGTCAACAAGAGAATAAAAGACGAACAGAAGAAAAACTGTGTGGCAGAAAGGAGTGCATAAGAATGGGCAGAGTATCCAAAAGAAAAACAGCAGGCATTCATTCAGAACAGAATGTGAAAGTCAGACGATACAGAGCAGGTATCTATGCAAGACTTTCAGCGGATCACGATGAAAGAAAAAATGAATCAGTGGAGGTTCAGATTGAGATTGCAAGGAAATATGTAGAAGAATTTAATCTGAAGAATACGGAAGAAATCATTGATATTATTGATTGTTATACCGATTTAGGAAAGACCGGCAGCAATTTTGAAAGAGAGGGATTTCTTAGGTTATTGCAGGATATAAGGCTTGGCGAGATAAATTGTGTCATAGTAAAAGATTTGTCAAGGTTTGGCAGAAATTACCTGGAGGCGGGCAATTACATTGAGAAGATATTTCCGTTTTTAGGAGTACGCTTCATTGCAGTTGCCGATGGGTTTGATACCGGAAAGGAAGGCAATGAGAATAAGCAGATGGCTTCCGAAATCAAGAACCTTGTAAACGACATGTATGCAAAGGATTTTTCTAAAAAGGCGAAGCTGCACTTAAAACAGAGGAGAGAAGAAGGCTCTTATGTTGGCGGTCCTCCACCTTATGGATATATGGCAGAATGGAGTGGAAAACGGCGCAGATTGATACCGGATGAAAATACGGTGGATATTGTTCGCTTTATATTTGAAAAATTCGCTGAAACGGAAATCTATACTGCGATTGCGGATGAGCTGAACCACAGGCAGATCAATCCACCTTCTCTGTATAAGAAAACAAAAGAAGTTTACTATACACCCGATGCAGGAGCGTATAAAGGTTGGGATAAGAGTTCGGTGGAGCGAATACTGAAAAGTGAAACCTATACAGGAACTTTGGTGCAGGGAAAAACCAGTATAACGGCAAGGGATGAGAAGAACCGTATTCATAAGCCGGAAGATGACTGGGTGATTACAAAGGATGCACATGAGCCATTGATTGACAGGGAGTTATATCAGAAATCGGTAGAAATTAGGAAAAAAATGAAGGAGCGCAAAGCTTCGTATAATCATCCAACGAAGGGTTATCCGCTTGGGGAAAACATTTTTGATGGTGTACTGTATTGTGGAGTATGCGGCAGAAAAATGACAAGAAGCAGCTATGTACAGCACTATGCAGATGGGGAAAAAGCAAGGCTTGACGGATATTTCTGTTTAAACAGCGGACAGACGAAAATTAAAGTATGCCCGGACTCTAACCGTATTTCAAAGAATGAGCTGGTGGATATATTGTTACCTTTTATCCGTATGGAATTTGCAGTTTTCCTGAACAAGCCAAAGCATTACATGGAGTATGGCAAAGAAAGAATTGCAGAGGCGGTTAAGAAGGCTAAAGCAAGACTAAGGGAAACAGAGGCAAAGCTGAGACGTTCTCAGGAGGAAGAAAGCTGTGTATATATGGATTACCGTGCTGGGAAAATTCCACAAAAAGAATATGTGGCTTTCAAGATGAAGCAGGCGGACATACTGGAAGATCTGAGAAAACAGCAGGAAAGTCAGCAGCAGGAAATAAGAGCATTGGATAAACTCTCCGGAAAATATATGGCAGCTATTAAAGCCCTGTTAAAACTGAAAAGTGGCAAAGAGCTTACAAAGGATATGATAGAAGCGTTTATTTCAAAAATATATGTTTATCCGGGCAAACGTATAGAGGTTATATTTACCTTTACAGCAGACTGTATGGAAGGGGTGAAGTAGAATGGAGCGTTTGGCATTATATTTACGTTTATCCTTAGAGGACGAGGGAGAAAAAGACGAGAGCAATAGTATAAGCAATCAGAGAAAGTTAATATATGAGTACATACATCACGATTCCGAATTAAGCGGGTATGAGGCTGTGGAGTTTAGTGATGATGGCTTCTCCGGCACCAATATGAATAGACCGGGGATGCAAAAGTTGTTAAAGGAGGTAAAGGCAAATAATATCAGATGTATCATTGTAAAGGATATGTCCCGTTTTTCAAGAGATTATATTGAGATGGGTACTTATCTGAACCAGATATTCCCTTTTATGGGCATTCGTTTTATCGCTATCAATGACCATTATGACAGCAGGGAACATCACGGAAGTACCATAGAGATTGATACCGCATTTCAGACACTTTTATATGATCTTTACAGCAAGGATGTATCAGTTAAGGTAAAGGCTTCGATTGAAAATAAGTGTGCAAAGGGAGAATATGTTTTCGGACAGGTTCCCTTTGGATATGAAAAAAGCAAAGAAGAAAAAAATGCAGTTATTGTGAATGAACGAGAGGCAGAAATTGTGCGCTATATCTTTTCTCTTGCGGTGCAGGGGAAAACCAGTGTACAGATAGCAAGACAGCTTTTTGAGGAAAATGTACCCACTATCACGCAGATAAGAAAGCCGGAAAAGAAATATACAGATGGTAAAGTACGTTCGTGGAGTGCAACAAGTATCAGAAGGATATTGAATAATCGTTTTTATCTGGGAGAAATGGCATACGGAAAATCTGTCTGCAAGTCCGTAGGAAGTCAAAAGACGAGAGCTTTGCCAAAAGAAGATTGGAAAATAATTCGGAACAATCATGAGGCTCTCATTTCAGAGGAGATATATGATCAGGTATCATCTTTCAGAGCGGATTGTTCCACAAAGAGAAACAGAGAGAAGCATCCGCTTACAGGGAAATTGTATTGCGGTGGATGCGGTTATTCCATGGTTTATAAGCCACTACGCGAAAAGAACCGTTACAGGCGGTTTGAGTGCCGAAAACATGCTCTGTTGCAAATTCCGGATTGTTGCACTTACATGAATGCTGATCTACTCGAAGAAACCGTATTGATGATGCTGAATAAAGAGTTAATGCTTCGTGGAAATGCCATGAAACAGAAGGAAAGCCTGTCTTCATTTCAACGGGCAGGCATCCAGTCATTGAAAAAGAAACTGGAGGAATGCAGACAGAAACAAAAGCAGATTCGGGCAGAAAAGGATAATTTGTATGAACAGTATGCTTTGAAAGCAATCAGTAGTGAGGAGTATCAGAAACGTTCAAACGAGCTGACAGAGCGCTTATCTTCATTATCCGTAAAGGAATCCGATACAGCGGGAAAGCTTTCTGGATTGGAAAGCGAATACCAGAAAGCAGAGGCTGATATGAAGCAGATTATCCGGTATTCGCATATTGAAGAATTGACGCAGGAAGTGGTTGATGCTTTTATTAGAAGAGTTTATGCTTATAAAGACAAAAGGATAGAGATTGCGTGGAATTTCAGTATGGATTGCGGAGTAAGTCAGGCAAATGGAACTTAGCAATAACTATTCATCAATTTTTACAGGACTTAGCAACTATTTCACATTAACCCAACGAAGTTATGCAGGATTGCGAAATTTTTATTTGAAAAAATAAAAAAAGTTCGTAGCAATAACTTGACATCAACGGGCTATGGAAAAATGAATGTTTACGATGCACTGATGAAATTTTATGGGGTATAAAATTTATATACAAAGCGTAAAAAGATATAAAAAATTTATGAAGTGCTTTTTTTTGAGAACCAAGTACGATATAATGAAAGCAATACAGATTGGAGAGTGAAGCATGGAGAAAAAAGATTTATTAGCAAATTACGCAGCATCAAAACAGAATATGTGTATTACGAATGATACGATCTCGGACGGATTGTTTCAGGAGTATGGGGTAAACAGAGGACTTCGCGATGTCAACGGAAAAGGTGTATTGACAGGTCTGACCCGTATTTCAAAGATTGTGTCCTTCAAAGATGAAAATGGAAAACAGGTGCCATGTGACGGTGAGTTATGGTATCGCGGATATAATGTAAAAACACTGATCAAATCCATTGGACCGAACGAATTCGGCTTCGAGAAAGCAGCATATCTGCTGCTGTTTGGAGAACTTCCGGATCAGGCGCAGCTGGATGAATTCTGTGAGGTGCTCGGCAACAGCCGGACACTTCCGACCAATTTTACCAGAGACGTTATTATGAAGGCGCCTTCTAAGGATATCATGAATTCCATGACACGAAGTATTCTGACACTTGCGGCCTATGATCCGTATACGACAGATTCTTCCATTGAGAACAATATCCGTCAGTGTATGCAGCTGATTGCCAATTTCCCGATGATCGCGGCATATGGATATCACGCATATAATCATTATGAAAATGATTCGAGTATGTATATTCACCGACCGGACCCGAAGCTTTCCACGGCAGAGAATTTCCTTCGTATGCTGCGGCCGAATAAGCAGTATACACAGCTGGAGGCACAGGTGCTTGATGTGGCACTGATGCTTCATATGGAGCATGGCGGCGGTAATAACAGTACGTTTACCACCCGTGTGGTTACTTCTGCCGGTACGGATACATATTCTGCCATCGCTGCGGCAATGTCTTCCCTGAAAGGACCAAAGCATGGCGGTGCCAACATCAAAGTTATGCAGATGATGAATGATATCCGGGAAAATGTGCATGACTGGAGCGATCGTGACGAGGTGAAGTCCTATCTTGGAAAGATGCTGGATGGACAGGTCTTTGATAAGAAGGGATTGATCTATGGTATGGGACATGCCGTGTATTCCCTGTCTGATCCGAGAGAGCGTGTGTTCCGCAGCTATGTGGAGCATCTCGCGGAGGCAAAAGGACGCCAGAAAGACATGAACCTTTACAATATGATAGAAGAAGTGGCTCCGGAACTGATCGCAGAAAAGCGTCATATTTTCAAGGGTGTCAGCCCGAATGTGGATTTTTACAGTGGTTTCGTATATGAAATGCTTGGCATTCCGTCGGAATTGTATACACCATTGTTTGCCATTGCAAGAATTGCAGGATGGAGTGCACACCGGCTGGAGGAGCTGGTGGGATGCAACAAAATTATTCGTCCAGCATATAAGAGTGTCATGGAAGAACTGGAATAAGATTATTACAGCGGACAGAATTGCATTTTATTTTGCTCTGTGCTAGTATGGAAACAGAAACTTTCGTGTGTTATAACTATAAAAGGGGAGAGGACTGATTATGAAAATAAAAGAAAAATATTATCGCTTTGCGGAAAAAGGGCAGCAGATACAGAGAGTAAACCGTTTTTTTGTAACAGAATATCTGATTTTTTATGCATTTATTCTGTTTATGCTCTGGGCATCAAGAGCAAAAGGAGTACGTTCTTTGGGCTTTGCGGCATTTGTCAGTGTGATTGCAGTAGTCTCCGGAGGTGCATTGCTCATTGGATGGAAGCGGCGTCCGGAATCGGAGCGGCTGAGATATCTGGCACTGATCGGGTTATATCTCGTATCATTTTTCATGACTTTTGCATATACGGAGAGCTTTATCCGTTTTCTGGGACTGGCTCCTTTTATCGGCTGTATTTTGTTTTTTGATCCGAAATATTCCAGAATCGGCGGCATCGGTTATCTTGTATTGAATGCGCTGACTGTCTTTGGTCAGATCCGTCAGCAGCCGGAAGGCGTAGCCGGGACAACCAATCTTGTACTGGATCTGCTGGCACTGGGGGTACTGGTATTTGCTGTGATCTTTACAACAAATGTGGCACAGAAATTCAACCATGATACCCGGCACAGTGAACAGCAGGAGCAGCGGAAGCAGCAGGCAATTTTAGACGATGTGATCGGTGTGGCGGAAGAAGTGCGTAAGGGTACGGAATCCGTGATGAAGATTGTCAATGATCTGAATGGATCGACAGAGGTGGTCAATGGTGCGATGAAAGATATTTCTTCCAGCACGCAAAGCACGGCGGAAAATATCCAGACACAGACAACCATGACACAGGATATCCAGCATTCAATTGAGCAGACACTGGAAAGTTCCGAGAATATGGTAAAAGTGGCAAAGCAGTCCGGGGAACTGAATCAGAAGAGTATGGAGATCATGGAACATCTGAAGAAACAGTCCGCGGTAATCGCAGAGACAAACTCCGGAGTGGCAGATTCCATGAAAGCGTTACAGGAGCGTACCGAGGCAGTAAAGAGTATTGCAGATACCATCTTTTCCATTTCCAGTCAGACCAATCTGCTGGCGCTCAATGCTTCTATTGAGAGTGCCCGTGCAGGGGAAGCCGGAAAAGGGTTTGCTGTAGTGGCTGATGAAATCCGTCAGCTGGCAGAGAAAACCAGAAGTGAGACAGAAAGCATCGCACAGATTCTGGATGAATTGTTTAAAAATGCAGAGGATGCAGCAACGGCGGTGAGCCGTTCGATTGAGGCTACCAATGCGCAGGATTCCATGATTGCGAAAGCATCTGAGAGTTTTTCGGGAATGAATGAGAATGTCAATACACTGGTTCAGGAGATCGAAGGCATTGACGGCATGTTAAACCGTCTGTCGGATGCAAACAATCAGATTGTAGACAATATCAGTAATCTTTCTGCAACAACGGAAGAAGTGACGGCCTCTTCCGTACAGGTAGCGGATCTGTCAGTTGAGAATTTAAACAATGCCGAGCAGGCAAAACAGAAACTTGACAATGTGCTTGCGGTATCTCATGAACTGGATAAGTACATAAAGTAAACAGATGGAATGAGATAAAGGTGCCTCAGCAGGAGAAATTCTGCTGAGGATTTTTACTACTATAACTTAGAAGGAGATAAAAATTATGAATGTAACAATGAAACAGGTCGAGGGAGGTGTATGTGCGGCTGCAGGATTTTCCGCAAACGGATTAAACTGTGGATTAAATCCGGATAAGAACAAAAATGATCTGGCACTGATCTGGTCAGAGAAGGAGTGTACGGCAGCGGCTGTCTATACAACGAATAAAGTAAAGGGTGCACCAATCCTTGTGACAAAGAAACATCTGGCAGCAACCGGAAATAAGGCGAGGGCTGTTATTGTCAACAGTAAGAATGCCAATACCTGTAATGCAGACGGAGAAGAAAAGGCACAGATGATGTGTGATCTGGCTGCAGCAGAGCTGGGAATAAAGGCAGACGAGGTGATCGTGGCATCAACCGGTGTCATTGGACAGAAGCTTCCGATTGAACCGATCCGTGATCATGTGCAGGAGCTGGCACGCGGACTTTCTCCACAGAATCATGGAAAAGCAGCAAATGCTATCATGACAACCGATACCTATGCCAAGGAGACCGCGGTTTCTTTTACGCTTGACGGGAAGACCTGTACGGTTGGCGGTATGGCAAAGGGAAGTGGCATGATCCATCCGAATATGGCTACCACGTTAAATTTTGTTACAACCGATGTTGCGATTTCCTCAGAAATGATCCAGAAAGCACTTTCTGAGATTGTAAAGGTGACATACAATTGTCTGAGCATTGATGGAGATACTTCTACCAATGATATGGTCAGTATTCTGGCAAACGGCATGGCAGAAAATACGCCAGTCACAGCAGAGGGAGAGGATTATGATATGTTCCGTCAGGCACTGTATCAGGTACTCATGACGCTGACCAAGATGCTTGCCAAGGACGGTGAGGGAGCATCGAAGATGCTGGAGTGTACCTGTAGCGGTGCGCCGGATCAGGATACCGCAATCATTATTGCAAAGAGTGTGATCCGTTCCCCACTGTTTAAGTGTGCAATGTTTGGGGAAGATGCCAACTGGGGACGTATTTTATGTGCAATCGGTTATGCGGATGCGGAGTTTGATATCAACAAAGTGGATGTGGATCTGGCATCGTCCAAGGGAACCATTGCCGTATGCAGAAATGCTGCCGGTGTAGATTTCTCTGAGGAGAAAGCAAAAGAAATCTTAGAGGAAGATGAAATTTATATCAATATTGATCTGCATCAGGGAGAGGCATCTGCCAAAGCCTGGGGATGTGATCTGACGTATGATTATGTAAAAATTAATGGAGATTATAGGAGCTAGATAGAACATGGAAAAGAAAATCGGTTTTATCGGCTGTGGAAATATGGGAACAGCCATGATACAGGGAATTTTGGAATCCGGAAAATGCCCTCCGCAGGAGATGATGATTTCCTGTCGTACGAAGAAAACGCTGGAAGAAAAGAAAGCACAGTTCGGAGTGCAGATCAGTACGGACAACCGGGATGTGGCAGCATTTGCAGACATTTTGTTTGTGGCAGTAAAGCCACAGTTTTATGCCGAAGTGTTAGAGGAAATCAAGGATCTTCTTACAGAAGAGCAGATTCTGGTATCCATCGCGCCGGGAAAGACACTGGTATGGTTTGATGAAGTGCTCGGACGAAATTTAAAAGTGATTCGTACGATGCCGAATACCCCATCTATGGTCAAAGAAGGCATGATGGGTATGTGTGCGGGAGCACGTGTGACGGATGCGGATATGGCTCTGGTGCGGGATCTCTGCAGTGGATTTTCACAGACGGAAGTCATCCCGGAGCATCTGATGGATGTGGTTACTGCCGTCAGCGGAAGCTCTCCGGCCTATGTATTTATGTTTATTGAAGCCATGGCAGATGCAGCAGTGGCTGGTGGAATGCCGAGACAGCAGGCGTACAAATTTGCAGCACAGGCGGTACTTGGAAGTGCAAAGATGGTTCTTGAGACGGGAAAACATCCGGGAGAACTCAAAGATATGGTATGCTCTCCGGCAGGAACCACCATTCAGGCAGTGCGTGTGCTGGAGGAAAAAGGCATGCGCAGCAGCGTGATCGAGGCAATGATGAAGTGCCTGGATATCTCCCGCAATATGTAAAACCGTTTACTTGCTTTTTCTGTTGAAAATGTGTAGAATAGAACCATCAACAGATTTAGGAGAGAAGGAAATATGAGTCAGGCAAAGGTAGATAAATATAAGAAAGAAAAAGCCAATCGTAAAAAAGAGATGGCAAAGCAGAAAACGGAAAAAATCATTGGTATCATCTGTGGATGTGCAATTTTAGTTGCCATCGTTGGATGGGCCGGTTATACCGGATACAGTTATTATGAGGATAATAAGCCGGCACAGACGTATTATACCGATACTTCTGCATTGTCCAGCTACGTGAGTGGATTAAACACAGAGGCACAATAAGATCTGCTTATCAGATATTTGCATGTGGGGCATCACCGATCGGGTGATGCCTTTTCCAATGCCTCGGATACTGCACCGATGAGCAGACGACAGGTATACTGGTTGTTTTTGGAATATGTAAGATCCGTAAGGGACTGGCTGGAAATAATCTGTTTTGCCAGTTCATCGAGCGTAGGACGGACCAATGGGTACATGGTTTCTACAGTTTCATCCAGATGAACCATGGTGATTTCGTTGATATGGTCTTCGTCTACAGATACCTGTACATCGAACGGATTTCCATCAATCATGACAGAAGAGGTATAGACACCCGGAACGTACATGGTTTCTACCGCTTCGTTGTCTGCGGACTGTTTGTGGGAACTGCCAAGCAGGATTCCAAGGAAGATCACAAGCAGGATACCAAGTCCTGTGACAATACCTGCAAACACAAGTTTTTTCATATGAAGAACGACAATTCTGGTTTTTGCACTCATTTGTTACCTCCATTTCCAGCTTTGGTATATTCTATGCAGGGAATATCTATTCATGCGTTTAATTTTAAACTTCCCATTGGTATAAATTTTTCAAAATGTATAAAAAATTCAAAAAGTGGTTGACAGAAGAGCATGTATCTGTTATTATCTTATCTGTGCTCACGAGAGAGCTTACATATGCGATAGTGGCGTAGTTGGTAACGCGCGACCTTGCCAAGGTCGAGACCGCGGGTTCGAGCCCCGTCTATCGCTCTTGAAAAAGCAGCTGGAAACATAGAGGATATGGGTTCGGCTGTTTTTCTTTTATCATTCCGCAGGTTTTGTCTATTGTAAAAAGGACGCGTTTTATTTATAATAAAGGCAGGGGTAAAAGAGGGGCAAAAACAAATGAAAACGAGGTTTGGGAGGTGCATCAGATGAAGAGTGCAAGATCGTTTAAAGAGTTCGAAGCACTGAATGGAATCAGCATGGAGGAGGTACTGACAGTGTTTGAGGCAGTGTCAGAAGCATTTCCGATGATTGTGGCAGCAAATCTTACAAAAAATACATATACCATGATCAAGGACGACGGATTTCTGGCAAATGACATGCCGAGCAGTGGAAAATATGATGATCTGATTGATGTCGGGGTGGAAAACATACACCCGAATTACCAGCGTGCGTTTCTGGACAATTTCTCCAGGGAACGTCTGTTACAGATGCTGGGGCAGGGACGGAAAGAAGTCTGCATCAAGCTGTATCAGAAGGGACGGGGAGATCACTATCAGTGGGTATCCACACATGTGATCCGTGTGAAAGACAAAGATGGGGATGTGTGTCACATCTGCATTAATAAAGTTCTGGACGAATGCAGCAGTTGTGGAGAACAGCAGAGAGTCTGCCGTGCTCCGTACTGAATTTATTCCTTGTCGTTCTCGGAACCGCTGTCTGTTTTGTTGCGGGAACGGTAAAAGAAAAATCCGCAGATGGACAGGGCGATCATGACGGCAAACATCAGAATGACAAATGTGTAATCCGCTTTGTTTAATGCGTTGCCGCTTAAGACAGAAAGAAAGATTGCCGGCATACGGCCAACTGCACAGATAATGATCCAGTGGGAAAGCTTTATGTCGGTCAGTCCGACGAGATAAGATAACAGGTCTTTGGGAGTTCCGGGTATGAGGAAGAGCAGAAAAATGATGCTCTCCGAACGCCTGGAACTTTTTAATATTTTTACAGATTCTATTTTTTCACGGCTTACAAACAATTCCACAAACTTCATGCCGAAACGGCGCACAAACAGAAAGATGATGACGCTTGCAGTTGTCATGGCAAAATCACAGATCAGTGTACCACGGATTACCCCGAAAGCGTATCCGGCACCAATTTCAAAAGGACCACCGGGAATTACCGCAAGGAGTACCTGCAGGATGTTCATTCCAATAAAACCAAGGACTCCCCATATTCCTTTGTCATTGACCCAGACACGGAATTGTTTGGGATCCGATACAAAATGAACCAGGGGACGCCCGATAAAATATCCGATCAGGATTACAAAAACAATGGTAATGATAGCCAGTATCCGTTTGATTTGTTTTGTCTTTTTCTCGTTGTGATTATCCAAGTCGAACACCTCCTATTTTAAGTTCGTTCTAACCGTAACTATAGGCTTTGGGTGAAAACTTGTCAATTCTTATCGGAAAATCATTTGCTTTTACCGGTAAAATTCTTATAATAGAAAAATGGAGGGAAAATTATGTTATTTTATCTTGCTCCGATGGAGGGAATTACGGGATATATTGTGCGCAATGCTTATGCACATTATTTTCCATATATAGATAAATATTTTACACCGTTTATCCCGGCAGCAAAAAAAATGAGCAAAAAAATAAAGCGGGATCTGGCAGCGGAAAATAATGAGCAGATCCGGCTGGTGCCGCAGCTGATCGGAAATCGTGCCGATGAATTTCTGATGATGATTCGGCAGCTGGAAGATCTGGGATTTACCAGTGTCAATCTTAATTTTGGCTGTCCGTCTGGAACCATTGTCTCGAAAAGAAAAGGGGCCGGATTTCTGGCAGATCCGAAAGAACTGGAAATGTTGCTGGAAGAAGTGCTGGAGAACAGTCCGCTTGCGGTATCGGTAAAGACCAGAGTCGGAATCAAAGACCCGGATGAGTGGGAAGCTCTCTGCGGTGTCTATGTAAAGTTTCCGCTGGAAGAACTGATTATTCATCCGCGCCTGCAGAACGATTATTACAGCGGAACACCGCGGATGGAAACATTTGCCCGTGCTCTGGAGCAGATCCATGTGCCGCTCTGTTACAATGGAGATATATGCAGTGTGGAAGATTATAAGAAAGTGACAGCTGCTTTCCCAGCTATTGATCGCATCATGATCGGCAGGGGATTACTGGAAAATCCCGGACTGGTCGGAGAAATCAAAGGAAACCCACCGGCAGATAAAGCCAGGCTGCGGGCGTTCCATGATGAAATTTTAGAGGGATGTCTGGATACTTTCCGTGCGGAAAAAGATGTCGTTTTTCATTTGAAAGAAATCTGGTTTTATCTGACAAAGTCATTTCCGGACAGAGAGAAATATTTAAAGCTGATCCGGAAATGCCAGTCTCTGCCGGAGTATAAACTGATAGTACAGCAGATTTTCTCATAGACATTTTGAGAGAATAAGGTATAATGAAAAGTAAAAGTCCAGGACAAGAGATAGGGGATTAACAATGAGTTTAGCAGATAAAATATTTGTAACTATGTGTCAGGATATTCTGGAGAACGGGACAAGTACCGAGGGCGAAAAGGTTCGTCCGCACTGGGAGGATGGTACAAGTGCCTATACGATCAAAAAATTCGGTGTGGTGAACCGTTATGATCTGTCGAAAGAGTTTCCGGCAATCACACTGCGCAAGACGGCAATCAAGACCTGTACGGAAGAAATGCTGTGGATCTGGCAGCGGAAATCCAATAACATCCATGATTTGAACAGTACCGTCTGGGATGAATGGGCAGATGAAAACGGTTCTATCGGAAAGGCATACGGTTATCAGCTGGCACAGAAACATCAGTATCGTGAGGGAATGATGGATCAGGTGGACAGGGTGATTTATGATCTGAAAAATAATCCGTTCAGCCGCCGGATTCTGACCAATATTTATGTACATCAGGATCTGCATGAGATGAATCTGTATCCGTGTGCATACAGCATGACCTTTAATGTGACGCAGCATCCGGGCGATGACAAACTGACTTTAAATGCAATTTTGAATCAGCGTTCGCAGGATGTGCTTACTGCAAATAACTGGAATGTATGCCAGTACGCAGTGCTGATGCATATGCTGGCACAGGTGTGTGACATGAAAGTGGGAGAACTGGTACATGTCATTGCGGACGCACATATCTATGACCGGCATGTGGAACTGGTAAAAGAGCTGATTACGCGTCAGCAGCATCCGGCACCGAAATTCTGGCTGAATCCGGAGATTAAAGATTTTTATCAGTTTACACCGGATGATATCAAAGTGACCGATTATGTGACCGGTCCGCAGATCAAAAACATTCCGGTGGCAATATAGCAGTCAGGAAGGAGAAAATCATGAATATCATTGCAGCAGTAGATAAAAATTGGGCAATTGGAAAAAATAATGAGCTTCTGGTACGGATTCCGATGGATCAGAAATTTTTCCGCGAGACAACAACCGGGAAAGTTGTCGTGATGGGACGAAAGACGTTGGAGAGTTTTCCGAATGGTCTTCCGTTGAAAAACCGCACCAATATTGTGTTGACACATAATCCGGCGTATCAGGTTAAAGATGCGATTGTCGTGCATTCCATGGAAGAGCTGCACAGGGAACTGGAAAAGTATGATACCAATGACGTCTATGTGATTGGCGGACAGAAAATATATGAGCAGCTTTTGGATGAGTGTGATGTTGCACATATTACAAAAATCGACTATGCATATGACGCGGATGCGTATTTCCCGAATCTGGATGAAAAACCGGAGTGGAAAATTACAGCAGACAGTGAAGAACAGACATATTTTGATCTGGAATTTTATTTCTATAAATATGAAAGAGTGCAGAAGTAATGAGTGATTTTATCTTTAGCGTCAATGTCACATTTCCTATTTTTCTGGTGATGGTTATAGGCTGGGTACTGCATCAGATCGGTATGCTCGATGAGCATTTTGTCACCGTGGCAAACCGTTTCAATTTTAAGGTGACACTGCCGTTTATGCTGTTTCGGGATATTGCTTCCGTAGAAATATCAAAAGTATTTGATCTGAAATTTGTATTGTACTGTGCAATTGTCAGCAGTATCTGTTTCTGGGGCATCTGGGGGATCAGTAAATTTGCGGTCAAAGATGACAGTATCCGTGGTGCGTTTGTACAGTCTTCGTTCCGAAGCAGTGCAGCCGTTATGGGAATGGCATTTATTAACAATATTTACGGATCTTCTGCCATGGGTCCGCTGATGATCGTGGGAGCGGTTCCGCTGTACAATGTGTATTCCGTTATTGTACTGACATTTGAGGCGCAGGACGAGGAAGGAAAACGGGATAAGGGAAAAATTAAGCAGGCATTGGTCAATATCGTGAAAAATCCGATTATTGATTCGATTTTTCTGGGACTTATCGTTTCCCTTCTGGGGATTCATTTTCCGACCATTGTCAATAAGACGATTAACTCTGTCGCACAGCTTGCAACACCGCTGGCACTGATTGTGATCGGTGCGGGATTTGAGGGGCGCAAAGCTATCGCAAAGATCAAACCGACGTGCTGGGCAGCTGCAATCAAACTGGTGATCCAGCCACTGGTCTTTTTACCGGTAGCAGCTTATATGGGATTTTCCGGGGAAAAGATTATTGCAATTTTAATTATGCTGGCATCCCCAACAACGCCAAGCTGTTACATCATGGCAAAGAGTATGAAAAATGATGGGGTTCTGACGGCGAGTGTTATTGTTGCAACGACGTTGTTTGCGGCATTTACGCTGACGTTCTGGATCTTTTTACTTCGCACATTTGGACTGATATAGGAGGATATCATTTTTATGGATATTACAGGAAGAAAATTATTCGTAAAGGCTCTGGAGGAAGAAGGGGTAGACACTATCTTTGGGTACCCGGGTGGAACCGTTACGGATTTATTTGATGAATTATATAAGACTGATAGTATCAACCTGATCCTGCCGCGGCATGAGCAGGGACTGATTCATGAGGCAGAAGGATATGCCAAGTCTACCGGACGGGTGGGCGTATGTCTGGTAACGAGCGGACCGGGAGCGACCAATATCATTACCGGACTGGCAGATGCCCATTATGACAGCATTCCGCTGGTATGTTTTACCGGACAGGTGCCGCTTGGACTGATCGGAAACGATGCATTTCAGGAAGTGGACATTGTTGGTATGACGAGAAGCATTACCAAGTATGGTGTGACGGTGCGAAGACGGGAAGACCTCGGAAAGATTATTAAGATGGCATTTTATATCGCCCAGACCGGGAAACCGGGACCGGTACTGATTGATATTCCAAAGGATATCCAGACGGCATCTGGACCGGCAGAGTACCCTTCCCATGTGGATATCCGTGGATATAAGCCGATTCACGGGGTACATATCGGACAGTTGAAGAAAGCTTATAAAATGCTTAAGTCTGCAAAGAAACCTCTGATTCTTGCCGGCGGAGGTGTCAACATCAGCCATGCGGGAGAGAAGCTGAAGAAATTTATGGAAAAAGAAAATGTTCCGGTTGTCACAACAATCATGGGCAAAGGCGCAGTGCCGACCACCCATCCGCTGTATATCGGCAATTGCGGAATGCATGGAAAGTACGCAGCCAATATGGCAGTTATGGAATGTGATCTGCTCTTTTCCATCGGTACCCGTTTCAATGACCGGATTACCGGAGATTTAAATGAATTTGCACCGCATGCACAGATTGTTCATATTGATGTGGATACTGCTTCCATCTCGCGTAATGTGGTTGTGGATGTGCCGGTGGTTGCAGATGCAGGTGTGGCGCTTGAAAAGCTGTTAGAGTGGGCAGAGAAAAAGGATACGGCAAAGTGGCAGGAACAGATTCACAGGTGGGAGAAAGAGAATCCGCTTGCCATGCGCAGGGACCGTGGGATCAGTCCACAGATGATCATGGAGCACATCAATGCACAGTTTCCACACAGTATTTATGTGACGGATGTCGGGCAGCATCAGATGTGGGCAACCCAGTATCTGGAACTGGATGAACAGAGTCAGCTCATCACATCCGGCGGACTGGGAACGATGGGATTCGGATTTCCGGCCGCAATCGGGGCAAAAATTGCAAATCCAAAGAAACCGGTCGTGTGTATCACGGGAGATGGCGGATTTCAGATGAATATTCAGGAGATGGCAACGGCGGTAACACAGGGTACCGGAATTACGATCTGTCTGCTGAACAATAATTATCTTGGTATGGTCCGCCAGATGCAGGAACTGTTTTATGGAAAGCGTTACAGTGCGACCTGTCTGCGCCGGCGCCCATCCTGTCCGGGTGGATGCAAGGGACCAAATGACCAGTGTCCGGAATATGTTCCGGATTTCGTGAAACTGGCAGAAAGCTATGGAGCATACGGAATCCGTGTAGAGAAGGAAGAAGACATTGATGCAGCGTTTGCGGAGGCAAAGAAGCATACGGATGCACCGACGATCATCGAATTTATGATTGCCACCGATGAACTGGTACTTCCGATGGTAAAGAGCGGAAATCCAATGAGTGAAATGATTTTAAAATAGGAGGAAAGCAATGTCTGAAATGAAAAAGCGCTGGATTGCATTGTATGTAGAAAATGATGTAGGTGTACTTGCGAAGGTTTCCGGACTGTTTTCCGGAAAATCCTACAATTTACAGTCACTGACGGTTGGTACGACGGAAGATGAGACGGTTTCCCGTATGACGATCAGTGTGGAGAGTGATGATATCACGTTTGAGCAGATCAAAAAGCAGTTAAATCGTATGGTTGAGGTAATTAAGGTGATCGACCTGACAAATGTTCCGCTTCGGTTAAAAGAGCTGATGTTTGTCAAGATTATGGAACTGAATGAGACACAGATGACGGAAGTGTTTCAGATTGCACAGGCCATGCGTGTGGATGTGGTGGATATCGGAATCGGCAGTGTTATGCTTGAGTGCAGAAGAACAGAGCAGAAACATGACGATCTGATTGCCATCTTAAAGAAAAAGTTTAAGCATATTTCCGTTGTGCGCGGAGGTTCGGTTGCTATCGAATCAATCAGCACAGAGTGCAGATAAAAATGCTGCCCGTGGTGGTCTTTGGCCACTGCGGACAGCGTTTTTAAATGATAGGACCGATAAGATTAACGGGCAGTTACTTCGACAATCTCTCCGACATACATCATATGCATATCGTGATCGCTGTACCATTTATCCATCAGTGTGGAATCGGTAAAACTGTCTTCGCTGACCGGTACGGCAGCCATCTTTCTGCATAAAAATACCAGATTGGCTTCATCCGGATAAGGAATGTCATGCAGGAATGCCTTTGTCAGTCCGGCAGCGGCGAATTTGTCTTCTTCTCCGCGGCCACTGTGACTGCCGCAGTAATTTAACGCATCGCGGTAGTCTTCATTCAGGAAAGACAAAGAGAACAGATCTCCGTTGTCTAAAAATTCTTTGGTATAGCGGGAATCACGGATAAAAATAAATACAACGTTTTTTCCCCAGAGGACGCCCACGCCTCCCCAGCTGACGGTCATAGTGTTGCATCTGGTTTTGTCTCCGGCGGAAACTAAAGCCCATTCTTTTCCTATTTTGGTAAATGGATTGAATTCCATCTTATCGATTGGATATGGTTGAAATGTGTGCATAATAAACCTCCTGATTTATTTTATGTATCAACAGTATAACAGTGTAACCTTTTTTTTACAAGATGCATACTATGAATCAAATGCAGCTGTCTGGAACTGTTTGATGCCACTGCAAAGAAACGTGGCAGGTTTTCTGGCAGGAAGAGAGGGAGATCATGTATGGATCAGAATAGAGTGGAAAATCAGGTGGATGAGGGAACGCTTCAGATTCACCTGACAAATGCTTCAACAGGAATTCCGGTGAAAGGGGCAAAGATCAGTATATCTTATACGGGAGGTCCGCAGCAGGTGCTAGAGGAGGTGGATACCGACGATTCTGGAAACACTGAGAAGATTACGCTTGATGCTCCTCCACTGGAGTACTCCATGGAGCCGGGTGAAAACCAGCCATATGCGGAATATACGATTAAGGTGCATGCCACAGGCTATCGGGACATTACGGTTTCGGCGATCAATATCCTGTCCGGGGAAGATGCAACGCAGGAAGTGGTGATGGAGGCGCAGGATGCACCGGGCAATCCGATTGATACGATCGTGATTGATGCACATACCCTGTATGGAGAATATCCACCGAAAATTCCGGAGAGTGAGATTAAGACGGTGGAAGAAACCGGAGAAATTGTCTTAAGCCGTGTAGTAATTCCGGAATATGTTGTGGTACATGACGGAGCACCGGGAGATTCCACAGCTGCGAATTATTATGTGCGCTATCGGGATTATATTAAAAATGTAGCTTCCAGTGAAATCTATGCGACCTGGCCGGATGCTGCGATCCGCGCCAATGTGCTGGCTATTATGTCATTTACTTTAAACCGGGTTTATACGGAATGGTACCGGGGCAAAGGGTATGTGTTTACCATCACATCTTCCACGGCATACGATCACAAATTTATTTATGGAAGGAATTTCTTCCAGAGTATTTCACGGGTGGTGGATGAAATGTTTGAAAATTATCTGTCCCGTCCAAATGTCCGTCAGCCAATTCTGACACAGTACTGTGACGGACAGAGAGTGACCTGTCCGGATTGGATGTCGCAGTGGGGAAGCAAATATCTGGGTGATCAGGGATATTCTGCCATTGATATTCTGCGCAGTTATTACGGAAATGATATGTATATTAATTCCGCGGACGGAATTTCCGGAATTCCGGCATCCTGGCCGGGATATGATCTGGGCGTGGGAGCAAGCGGACCAAAGGTACGTCAGCTGCAGGAACAGCTGGCAAGAATTTCGCGTGCTTATCCGGCGATACCGACGATTACGGCGGACGGAGTTTACGGATCAAGGACGAGGGAAGCGGTGGAAAAGTTTCAGTCGGTTTTCGGACTTCCGGTAACCGGTATTGTGGACTATCCGACCTGGTATAAAATTTCAGATATTTATGTTGCGGTTTCCCGTATCGCAGAACTTGTATAAAAGAGAGGAAAAATACGGATGAAAAATTATAAAATTACCGTGTCATATGATGGCACCAGATATAAAGGATGGCAGGTATTAAAAAGCACCGATGCAACCATACAGGGAAAGCTGCAGATGGTGCTTTCGGCGCTTGCCGGGCATCCGGTGGAAGTGATCGGTTCCGGAAGAACCGATGCCGGAGTTCATGCAATCGGGCAGGTGGCTAATTTCCATCTGGACGAACATTTTTCGGCAGAGGAAATTTTTGAAGATCTGAACCGGCACCTTCCGGAAGATATCGCAGTGACAAAAATAAAGGAGGTCGATGACCGGTTTCACAGCAGATATCAGGCTGTGGAAAAGACCTACCGTTACCGGATACGGACAAGTCCGGTGCCGAATGTATTTGAACGAAAATTTTTGTATCAGTATGGACAAACGCTTGATGTGGATAAAATGAAAAAAGCGGCACAGGCACTTGTGGGAACGCATGATTTTGCTTCTTTTTGCGGAAACCGTCATATGAAAAAATCAACGGTCCGTACCATTTTTTCCATTGATCTGGTGGAAAGAGACGGTGAGATTGAGATCCTGTATTGTGGCAATGGATTTTTACAGAACATGGTAAGGATTCTCACGGGAACATTGATTGAAGTGGGAAGAGGCGAACGGGCTCCGGAAAGTATGCCGGCACTTCTTAAGGCAAAGGAACGGAAGCAGGCGGGCTATACGGCACCGCCGCAGGGATTACGATTGGAGAAAGTGACATATGAGACAATGGATGGTCGCTGCTAAAAAAGCGGATTTTTATGCGATTGCAGAGAAATTTCATGTGGATCCGGTTGTGGCAAGGATTATCAGAAACCGCGAGGTAATCGGAGAAAAAAATATCCGGATTTATCTGGGTGGGAACCTTTCGGACCTGTCAGATCCTCATCAGATGAAAGATATGGACCGGCTGGTGGAGATTCTTGCACAAAAGATCCGGAAACAGGTGCATATCCGGATTATCGGCGATTATGATGTGGATGGTGTGACTTCCTCCCATCTGTTTCTGACGGCTTTGCGGCGTGTGGGAGCAAAAGTGGACGTGGTTATTCCACACCGGATACAGGACGGATATGGGCTAAGCCTGCATTTATTACAACAGGCGAAAGAAGATGGTGTGGATACAATTCTGACCTGTGATAACGGTATTGCCGCTATCGATGAGATTGCGTGGGCAAAAGCACAGAAAATGACAGTACTTGTGACCGACCACCATGCAGTCCCGTTTGAAGAACATGAGGGCAGAAGAACAGAGAAAAAGAGTCTGGCAGATGCCGTGGTAAATCCACATCAGCAGGACTGCGGGTATCCGTATAAAGAGCTGTGCGGCGCCGGTGTGGCATGGAATGTCATCCGTGTATTGTATGAAAATTATGATATGGACAAAAGAGAAGCGGAAGATCTGCTGGATTTTGTTGCTATGGCAACTGTCTGTGATGTCATGTCGCTCACCGGGGAAAACCGTATTCTGGTAAAAGAGGGATTAAAGAGAATCCGTCATACGAAAAACATCGGATTGCAGGCACTTATGCAGGCATGCAATGTACAGCCGGAGAATATCAGTGCATACCATTTTGGTTATGTCTTAGGACCATGTGTCAATGCAACCGGCAGACTTGACACGGCAAGGCATGCCCTTCGGCTGTTTGAGACCGGGCAGGAAACGGAGGCAGAAGAGATTGCCCGGGATCTGGTTGATCTGAATCAGGAACGCAAGGAGTTGACACTGCAGGGCGTGGAAATGGCAAAGAAACTCTGTGAGGAAGGTGGATATGAGAATGATCCGGTACTTGTTCTGTTTCTGCCGGATGTCCACGAAAGCATTGCAGGACTGATTGCCGGAAGAATCCGGGAAATGTATAACCGGCCGGTATTTGTGCTGACGCGGGGAGAAGAGGGAGTCAAAGGCAGCGGAAGATCGACTGAAAATTATTCCATGTATGAAAATATGTGTGGATGTGTGGAACTGTTTACAAAATTTGGCGGACATCCGATGGCGGCAGGGTTATCCCTTCCAGAAGAAAATGTGGAAAAATTCCGCAGAAAAATTAATGAAAACTGTCCGCTTACGGTGGAGGAAGTCTGCCCGGATATTCACATTGACATGGCCATGCCGGTGGGATATGCGAGTACGGAACTGGTCCATCAGTTTGCACTTTTGGAGCCGTTTGGAAAAGACAATCCATCTCCACTGTTTGCAGACCGGAATCTGTCCATCAGCCGCATGTGGTTGATAGGAAAGAACCGGAATGTTCTTCGGATGAGTGTTCTTTCGGAATACGGACAGCCGGTTCCGGTTATTTTCTTTGGGGATGTGGAGACGTTGTTTGCATATTTTACCGAAAAGTTTGGTCAGGAAGAGGTGGAGAATGCGCTGCATGGAAGAAAAAACCGGATTTTATTTTCTATGGTGTATACAGCAAAGATTGATTTTTATCAGGGAAATGAAAATCTGCAGCTGGAGATGAAATATTATCGCTGATTCCATTGAAAAAACGGGAAAGAAATTGTAAAATAAATGCAATGGAGGGCAAGTAATGTTCGGAAAAAAGAAACAAAAACAGGAAACACTGGTACGGATGAGAAACCTGGCACAGCTGGATGAAGGCTTTTTTGCCCATATGAAGGACGGAAAAGATATGTTTGATGCAACCGCAAGGGAAATCAGAAATACATATCAGCAGCTGGGAGCCGGAATCACCCAGATACAGGAAAATATAAAAGAAGCATCACAAATGGCGGCAGACAACGGAGAAAAGGAGCAGGAGCTGACCGGACAGCTGGCGTCATATCAGGAGCAGGAAGTACAGTCATCGGAAAAAAGAGAGCAGATGCTGCAGAATTTTGCACAGATCGAACAGGAGATGGCACAGCTGGTGGAGGAAAACAAACATTTCACCACGCCATCCAAATTCCTGAACGAATTTCCGGTTGCACTCAAGGCGGAAAATGAAAAGACCCGAGAGGAACTGGAAAAGATGCAGGATTGTGGAAAGCAGATGGGAGTGCTTGCCCTCAATGCGGCGATTGAAGCCGGGCGTATGGGAGAGGGAGGAAAACAGTTTGTTACGGCTGCAGAAACGATCCGTGTATCTGCGGGAACGTATGATGAGCTGATTGATCAGGCACATAAGAGGCTGGCAGATTCGGATGAGAGAATTGCAGAGCTGGAAGAGCAGGTACACCGGATGGTTACATTGCTGAAAGAAAACAATGTGGCAATGACCAAACTGATGAAATCCTGTCAGGAGGCTGCGCGTCAGGCACAGGAATGGAATCGTTTAAAACCATGTCCAAATTTCAAAGAGATGGAAAACCAGATTGTTGTGCTTCGCAATGCAGATGAGGAAATTGCCAAATCCGAGGAACGCAACCGGATGCAGATGGAGGATTTTACAGAAGAAATGGAGAGTCAGAAGAAAAATTTTGATGAACTTCTTCAATCCATGGAAACCGTGTACCGGCATGCGGCAGAACGCAAAAAATAAAAGGAAAAAGAAAAGGAGCTGACCAGAGAGGCCAGCTCTTTTATTATTCCACAGAAAAATTGCTATCGGTTTTGGATGAGGTGGCGGCAGCTTTAGCACGCGCCCAGTTGTGGCGGTAAACCACATGGTACATGACTGCAGCAAGAACAAATGCACAACATACATCAAAGAAAGAATGCTGTTTGATAAACATCGTTGCCAGAATGATGCTGACCGTCAGAATCAGTGTCAGGAGACAGACCAGCTTGTTTTTGCGCAGCTTTTTATTGTGTGTCACCGCAAGATAAATGCCGAGCGAATTATATACATGGATACTCGGAAACAGATTTGTCGGAGTATCACCGGCATATAGGCGTTCACAGAGCATGGTGCACAGATTGTGGTGTGTGAAATAGGTCGGACGCAGATACTGACCGTTCGGGTATACCGTGGAGATGATTAAAAAGATTGTCATTCCGGTAAACAAAAACGCACACAATTTATAGTAATCTGTTTTATTATGTAATGCCATATAGGCGATGCCCCATCCGACAAAAGGAAACCAGAGCAGATAAGGGATGACAAAGTATTCACAAAACGGAATATAATCATCAATCGGTACATGGATGACATGAAAATGTGTCGTGACGGTTTTTTCTACATAGTTAAACCATGCCATGTACACGAAAAAATATAACAAAATCCATAAATGTTTATATTTTTCATAATATTTTCGGAACACAAACGTCCGCTTACTTTGGGTTTCCGGCAACATAAATACTCCTTTTATATCTGTGTGCAGATCTTTTTTCTTTTGTTCTGAAACTGATTATAGCACGGGGAAAAAAGCACGACAATATAAAACCCGCAATGTTCATAAAACTTTAAAAATTTGGCACATTGACAACCTCTTGTGCTTTTGTATAATACAATAGTGACGGAGGATAAGAATTTTGAAAAAAGCACGAATGAAAAGAAAACAGAGAAGAAAACTGATATGGATGGTGGCAGGACTGGCCGTTCTTTTGTATCTGGGACTGGCCGTTTATTTCCACAATCACTTTTTCCCGAAAACGACATTAAATGGAAGAAAAGCGGGAGGGTATACCGCGCAGAAAGTGATGGATGAGATTACGGAAGAAATCCATTCCTACCAGTTAAAGATAGCAACAAGAGACAAGCATACAGAAAAAATTTCCGGACAGGATATTTCGCTGGAACCACAGTGGGGAGACGAAATAACAGAGCTGGTACACGCACAGAATATGTTTGCATGGCCGGTAAAAATTTTCCAGAAACAGACATTGAAAAATACAACACTTGTCGACTATGACAAAGATAAGCTGCAGACACAGATCGATGCATTGGACTGTATGGATGCAGACAATCAGACGGCACCGGAGAATGCTTCGGTTTCTTCTTATGATAAAACGGAAGGATTTACCGTGGTTGGGTGCGTCATGGGAACGACCATTGATGCAGAGAAAATGTATCAGGCAGTGCAGGAGGCGGTGGAAGGATTAAAAGAGAACCTCTCTCTGGAAAAAGCCGGTGTTTATGAAGATCCGACGGTTTTAGATGATGATGAGAATCTGGTAAAAGCCGTAAAGAAAATGAACGGGTATGCAAAGACAAAGATTACATTTACCGTGGGAGATTCCAAAGAGGTACTCGATGCTTCCGTATTTGGTGACTGGTTCCGGTTAAATAAAAAGTTAAAACCGGTACTGGATCAGGAGTGTGTAAAAGCATACGTCAGTGATCTTGCAAAAAAATATAATACCTGTTACAGTGCCAAAACGTTAAAGACTTCTTACGGAAAGACGGTTACGATTCCGGAGAGCCATTATGGATGGAAGATTGATACGGAAAAGGAAATCGTCCAGATCACGAGTGAGATCAAAGCCGGGAAAACAGTGGAAAGAGAACTGAATTATTCCATGACAGCCAATTCCCATGGAAAAAATGATTATGGCGATTCTTACGTTGAGATCAATCTGACGGCACAGCATATGTTCTTATATAAAGATGGAAAACTGGTGATTGATTCGGATTTTGTATCAGGAAATGTATCGAAAAATAATGCGACACCGACCGGTGCATATGGCGTGACATATACCGAGAAAAATGCAACTTTGCGCGGAGAAAACTATGAGACGCCGGTTACATACTGGATGCCTTTTGCGGGAAATGTCGGTATGCATGATGCCTACTGGCGCAGCAAGTTCGGAGGAAGTATTTATAAATATGCAGGATCACATGGCTGCATCAATCTTCCGCCGGAAGTCGCAAAGGTAGTATTTGAAAATGTTAAGAAGAATTATCCGGTGCTGGTGTATGAACTTCCTGGAACGGAAAGTACCGATGCAACAGATAAGGGAGAAGCAAAAAAGGTCGTAAAACTGATTGACGCACTCGGAACCATTACAAAGGATTCCAAAGAAGCGGTGCAAAAGGCAAGAAATGCGTATGATAAACTGACTGCCAATGATAAGGTGTATGTCACAAATTATGATAAATTAAAGAAAGCAGAAGAAAAATTACAAAAATTGCAGAAAAATTCAAAGGAATAGGGGATACTTGACAAAATTGATAAAAAACTGCAAAATGTAACTGCGCAACCGTTTAACATGCAATGGATGCATAGGTGTGCAGTTAGGAGAAGAATATGAAAAAGGGAAATGTAATCACCATTTCGGATGTTGCGGAAGCACTTGGCGTTTCCAAAACGACAGTCAGCCGGGCAATATCCGGAAAGGGAAGAATCGGTGAGGCAACAAGGCAAAAAGTCTTGGCTTATATAGAGGAGCATGATTATAAACCGAATGTAATTGCAAGAGGACTTGCACAGTCAAAAACATTCAATCTCTGCGTGGTTATGCCGGAGGATTATGCACTGGTAGATCTTCCGTTTTTTCAGGAAGTCATTACAGGAATTCAGGAAATTGCAGGAATGAATGAGTACGACATTCTGTTGTGTATCTGTCAGGAAAATGATATTACAGGTCTTGAACGCGTCGTGAGAAACCGCAAGGTGGACGGGATTGTGCTGCTGCGGACCTTTTTAAAAGACCCGCAGATTGAACTGCTTTTAGAGAAAAAGATTCCGTTTGTTACAACCGGTAGTACTACCTACCGCAAAGTCAAACAGGTGGACAATGACCAGCAGAGCGCCTGCCGCGAACTGACATCTATTTTACTGATGCGCCAGATGAAGCATATCGCTCTGCTCGGAGGAAGTGAATCTTTCGTAGTCAACCAGAACCGGTATAAAGGATACCAGCAGGCATATCAGGAAGCGGGAAGAGAAGTGGAAGAAACGCTTGTTTACCGGAATTTGGAGAGCTGTGCCTTTATGGATCGTGCAGTGGAAGAAGTGCTGGAAAAAGGGGCGGATTGTATTGTCTGCATGGATGATGCCATCTGCATACAGGTACTTCGCAAGCTGCGGCAGGAACACATAAAAGTGCCGCAGGATATCCGTGTGGCATCGTTTTACAACAGTTCCGTGCTCGAGAACAATATACCATCGATCACTTCGTTGTCTTTCAATGCGAGAGAACTCGGAATGGAAGCCTGTAAGAATCTGCTGGCGCAGATTGAAGGGGAGACGGTACCGGATCGGACACTGTTGTCGTATGAAGTAGTACTTAAAGAATCCACAAAATAAAAATTCAAAGATTGGATGGCGCAAGTGCCAGAACGGTGTATGTAAATGTTAAAGCAGATCATAACGGAAATTGAAAACAGACAGAATATAACCCGTGAACAGCTGGCTCTGCTGCTGGAGACAACGGATACCGGGGACATTGCATTTCTTCACGAGCGGGCACGTAAGACAGCAGATGCCATTTACGGAAAGCAGGTGTTTATCCGTGGATTGATTGAATTTACCAATTACTGTAAGAATGACTGTATTTACTGTGGCATTCGAAAGAGCAATCGCAAGGCAGAACGCTATCGCCTGACGGAGGAAGAAATTCTTTCCTGTTGTGCAAATGGGTATGAACTGGGATTTCGGACCTTTGTGCTGCAGGGCGGGGAAGATCCGTATTTTACGGACAATAAAATCTGTGCCCTGATACGGCAGATCAAGGCACAGTATCCCGATTGTGCGGTGACGCTTTCCATCGGGGAGAAAGAGCACGACAGCTACCAGGCATTTTTTGATGCCGGTGCGGACCGGTATCTGCTGCGTCATGAGACCGCGGACGAGGCGCATTATGGAAAACTGCATCCGGCAGAAATGTTCTGGAAACATCGCATGGACTGTCTGTGGGATTTAAAAGAAATCGGTTATCAGGTGGGATGTGGATTTATGGTCGGTTCGCCGGAGCAGACGGTGGATACGCTGTATGAAGATCTGCAGTTTATCCGGAAATTGCAGCCGCATATGGTAGGCATCGGTCCGTTTATTCCCCAGAAGGATACCCCGTTTGGCGAAAAAAAGGCAGGAACAATGGAAGATACGCTTCGGCTTTTATCCATTATCCGGCTGTTGCAGCCGCATGTGCTGCTGCCATCAACAACTGCACTGGGAACCATTCATCCGCTGGGCAGGGAAAAAGGAATTCAGGCAGGGGCAAATGTTGTGATGCCGAATCTTTCCCCGGTAGCAGTGCGGGAAAAATATAAATTATATGATAATAAAATCTGTACGGGAGATGAGGCGGCAGAGTGCCGGCACTGTATGGCGCGCCGCATGGAAAGTGTCGGATACAAAGTGGTCGTAAACCGTGGAGATTATCACTGATTCAGCAAAACGCACAAGAAGGAGAACGCATATGGGTGCAACATGGAATGAAACACCGTCTGCAAATCGTCTGCATATCGGTGTATTTGGAAAAACAAACAGCGGAAAATCTTCATTTATCAATGCTTTTACCGGGCAGGAGGTTTCCATCGTCGCAGATGTGGCGGGAACGACAACCGATCCGGTATACAAGGCAATGGAAATTTATCCGATGGGACCGTGCACGATTATGGACACGGCGGGATTCGATGATGAAAGTACGCTGGGAGAACAGCGCGTGGAACGGACGCGGCTTGCAGCCCAAAAAGCAGATCTGGCAATTATTGTATTTTCTGCACAGCCGGTTTCCGGCGAATCCTATGAGGAAGAACTGAAATGGTACACCTGGTTTAAGGAGCGTAAAATTCCGGTTCTTCTGATCATTAACAAGGCGGACGTGGCGGATGCAGCACCTCTGAAAAACTATCTGAAAGAAAAAACAAAGGAAGATGCACTGGCAGTCAGTGCATTGACCGGAGCCGGTATGGAAAATGTCCGGGAGGCAATGAGCCGCAGGGTGCCGGAGAATTTTGGAAACCGTTTGATTACGGGGGATCTGGTCACGGAGGAAGATCTTGTGCTTCTTGTTATGCCACAGGATATTCAGGCACCGAAAGGACGTCTGATTCTGCCGCAGGTGCAGACGCTGCGGGAATTACTGGATAAAAAGTGTATGGTTATGAGTGTGACCACGGATAAACTGCTTCCGGCACTCAACATGCTGCAGCAGGCACCAAAGCTGATTATTACCGATTCCCAGGTGTTTGATTATGTATACCAGAATAAACCGGCGGAAAGTATGCTGACATCTTTTTCTGTGCTGTTTGCCGCATACAAAGGGGATCTGCCGTACTATATGGAAGGTGCCAGACAGATCGATGCAATAAACGAAAACTCTCATGTGCTGATAGCGGAATGCTGTACGCATGCCCCTTTGAGCGAGGATATCGGCAGGGTAAAAATTCCGCGTATGCTGCGGAAACGATTTGGAGAACGGCTAAGGATTGATCATGTGAGCGGCACGGATTTTCCACAGGATCTGGAAGGGTATGACCTGATCATTCAGTGTGGCGCGTGTATGTTTAACCGCAGATATGTAGTATCGAGAATCGACCGTGCAAAGGCACAGAACATTCCAATGACAAATTATGGGATTACAATTGCACATTTGACTGGAATTCTGGATAAAATTGTGCTAACATTGCGGTAGTAGGAAAGAAGGGAATTACGGTATGAAGATTACAATTGCAAGAGAGTGCGGCTGTTACGGAGATGAAGTCGGACAGGTTCTGGCAGACAGACTGAATGTTCCACTTTACAATAAAAAGACATTAACAGAACTCGCAAAGAAAAAGGGAATTCTGGAGCATTATCCGGATTATTTCGGTGAGAATCCGGCAGGAACGCTTCTGGCAGTCATTGCGGAAGATGATGGGGAAGACAATGTTGTGCACCGGACACCGAGGAAAGTTCTGGATGAACTGATTGGGGAGACATCGTGTATTCTGATCGGCAGAGCTGGAAATTATGCGTACCAGAAGGAAAACGATGTGGTACGGGTGTTTTTAAGTGGTGACAGGGAATCCCGGATTCATCACCTGATGGAGAAGCATAAGGTGAAAAGACATGAGGCGGAGGCCATCATTGAGAAGACGGAAGGCCGACGGAAGCAGTATCATATGTATTATACCGGGGAGGACTGGGGGTACGCTGCAAATTATGATCTTTGCATTAATGATACGCGTTTTGGAATTGAAGGTACGGCAGATCTCATTATGCAGTATGTAAAAGATTGCAACGCACAGGAAAAATAGGGAGAAGGATTTAAAAATGGGGATTGTATTTTATTAATACAATCCTTATTTTTGCCCTAAAAATCCTGAAAGGTGCTAAAATGGGAAAAGCGAAAGAAGGAGTTAAAAAATGAAGTATTTAAGACAACTATTGATGATTCTTATTTTCTCGTTTATCGGGGAAGTCCTGCACGCGGTGATTCCGATTCAGATGCCGGCAAGTATTTATGGTCTGGTGCTTTTATTTATTGCACTGATGACAGGACTGGTCAAATTGCCGCAGGTGCATGAAGCCGCGCGGTTTCTGATTGAGATTATGCCGCTGATGTTTATTCCGGCGGGTGTCGGGCTGATTGACAGCTGGGGAGAACTGCGACCGATTCTGCTTCCGGTCATTGTTCTGCTGCTCGTTTCTACCGTACTGGTTATGGGCGTGTCAGGACAGGTTACACAGCAGATGATGCATCATGGAAAGAAAGAGGACAAGAATGAATAACTTTTTACAGAACTCTGTATTTTTCGGAGTATTTATCAGTATTATTACCTATGAGATCGGGGTATTGATCAAGAAAAAATTAAAGATCGCTATTTTTAATCCACTGTTGATTTCCATGGCACTGATCATTATTTTTCTGCTGATTTTTCATGTGGATTATGACACATACGAAAGTGGGGCGAAATACCTTTCGTATTTCCTGACACCGGCAACGGTTGCGCTGGCGGTACCTTTGTATGAGCAGATTGAGCCTCTTAAGAAAAACTGGAAGGCGATTCTTGCAGGAATTTTTGCGGGTGCCATGACCTCTGCGCTGTGTGTGTTGGTATTGTCACTGATTTTTAAATTATCACACAAACAGTATGTCACACTGCTTCCAAAGTCCATCACAACGGCGATCGGTATGGGATTGTCCGAAGAACTGGGCGGAATTGTAACCATTACGGTTGCAGTTATCATTGTCACAGGGGTGATTGGAAATATGTTTGCCGAGAATATCTGTAAACTGTTTCACATTAGCGATCCGGTGGCAAAAGGCGTTGGAATCGGATCTGCTTCGCATGCCATGGGAACATCAAAGGCAATGGAGATGGGAGAGATTGAAGGGGCAATGAGCAGTCTGTCAATTGCAGTCTCCGGTCTGATGACGGTTGTGGTATCGCTGATCTTTTCACATATTTATTAAGGGAGAAAAAGAGGGGTTTATGGCTTTACAATTTGTACTGGGAAGTTCGGGGAGCGGGAAAACAGAATACATCTATGAGCGTCTGGTGCGGCAGGCAGGGGAACATCCGAAGAAAAATTATCTGGTGATTGTACCAGAGCAGTTTACGATGCAGACCCAGCAGAAACTGGTGGAACTTGCACCGAATCATGCAATTATGAACATTGATGTGTTAAGTTTTAAGCGTCTGGCATACCGTGTGTTTGATGATATGGGGATGCAGGACATACAGGTTCTGGAAGAAACCGGAAAAAACCTGGTGCTGCGCAGGCTTGCACAGGAACAGGAGGAGACGCTTACCGTTCTTCGGGCAAATATGAACCGGATGGGATATATCGGGGAAGTAAAATCAATGATCTCAGAGCTGGTGCAGTACCGGATTTCACCGGAACAGCTGGTGGATCTGACGGAGGACAAAACAATCTCACCGGTACTTTCTGCAAAACTGCGCGACGTGGCAACCATGTATCGCGCTTTTTGTGATTTTATGAAAGATAGTTTTGTGACGGCGGAAGAGATATTAAATGTTCTGAAAAATCTTGTGCCGCAGTCGGAAACTTTGCGGGATGCGGTGCTGGTATTTGATGAGTTTACCGGTTTTACACCGATACAGAATGATCTCATGCGGGAATTGCTGCAGGTGACAGAGCATATTTACATTACGCTTACAATCGATGCTGCAGAAGATTTTTATCATTGCAGTGGAAATGAAGAATTATTTGCACTGTCCAAAAAAACGATTCTGTCTTTGATGAAGATGGCAGAAGAACTTCATGTGCAGGTGATGGAACCGGTGGTAATGACAGACAGTGCACACAAGCGTTTTAAGCTGGCTCCGGCACTGGCATTTATGGAACAGAATCTGTTTCGTCCCCGTCCGGCAAAATATACCAAGCCGGTAGAAGAAATCCATCTTGCTGCAGTAAAAAATCCACAGGAAGAACTGATTCTTGTGGCCAGGCAGATCAATGCGCTGATCAGACAGGGATACCGCTATCGGGAAATTGCTGTGGTGACGGGCGCAGTGGAAGCTTATCAGAGTTATATGGATCCGGTTTTTACGAAATATGAGATTCCATATTTTATGGATACGACCAAAGAAGTGTTATTTCATCCGTTCATTGAATGTATTCGTGCCGCGCTTGAAATTGTGGATACGAATTTTAGTTATGAGGCAGTCATGCGCTTTTTGCGGTGTGGATTCTGTGATATTGCGGAGGACGATCTGGACCGGCTGGACAGTTATCTGGTTGCAACCGGTATCCGCGGCAAAGCGGCGTGGAGCAGACGATGGGGGCATATGCCACGGCAGAAAACGCTTTACGATCTGGAACAGCTCGAAAAACTCCGGGAAAAAATATATGGGTATCTTGAGCCGTTTGCAGCAGTATTTGCCCGAAAAGATGCCCGTGTTTCGGATGGCATCCGGGCATTGTATCAGCTGCTGACACAGCTGGACACCCAGCATCAGTTATGGAACAGGGAACAGCAGCTTCTGGCGCAGGGAGAGGAAACCAGATCCCGGGAATATGCACAGATTTATACAATCGTGATGCAACTTCTGGAAAAATATAATCTATTACTGGGGGAGGAGCCATTGCAGATCCGGGATTTTACCGAAGTGCTGGAGGCAGGACTTTCCGCTGCAGACGTGGCTGTGATTCCACCGGGCTATGACAGTGTTACGATAGGAGATATTGAACGTACACGATTAAATCATATCAGGATTTTATTTTTTATCGGTGTGAACGACGGTATTATTCCGAAAGCGGCAAATGCCGGAGGAATTATTTCCGAATACGAAAGAGAACTTCTGGCAGAAAAAGTGGAGTTAGCACCGGGGGCAAGGGAGCAGGCATTTATTCAGCGCTTTTATTTGTACCGCAATCTTACCAAACCTTCAGAAAAATTATATGTCAGTTATGCAAAGGTTGACAGTGAGGGAAAAGCCATCCGTCCTTCTTATCTGACCGGAGTTTTGAGGAAACTGTTTCCGACACTGAAATTGCAGGAACCGGAGCATATGGAGGCGCATACAGATTTTTATACCCAAGAGGCTGCCGAAGATTATCTCGTCTTCGGACCGCACGAAGAAGCCTGGTATGCGCTTGCCCGCTGGTTCCTGCAGGAGAATGATATGCAAAAACAGGAGAAGATCCGTAAACTTCTGCATGCGCCGTATACACGGTATGAGGGAGAGCCAATCAGCCGGGCGGTTGCACTTGCACTGTACGGAAGACATCCGTACGGAAGTATTACGCGGCTGGAACGGTTTGCTGCCTGTGCATATGCACATTTTCTGCAATACGGTTTAAAACTCGCGGAGCGTGAAACCAGCACCTTTGAGAGTGTGGATATGGGAAATATCTATCATACGGCCTTAGAACGCTACAGCCGGAAGCTGGAACAATCGGAATATGACTGGTTTGTGGTGCCGGATGCCGTGCGCCGGCAGATGGCAGAGAATGCCATGCAGGAGGCAATTGCCGGGTATCCGGGTATGGCGGTCTGCGATACGGCAGAAAATGCCTATCAGAGAAAACGGATGCTTGCTATTTTTGACCAGACGGTCTGGGCATTGACCAGACAGGTGCGTGCGGGGCAGTTTGTACCGGAAAAATTTGAGGTGACATTTGACGAACTGGAGGGAAAGGAAAGTCTCGAGTACCGGTTATCGCATGATGTGACCATGCGGTTGGAAGGACGGATTGACCGTCTGGATACCTTTGAAGATGAAAATAAAATTTCGATTAAAGTAATGGACTATAAATCCGGAAATACAAAGTTCGATCTGATCCGTGTGTACCGCGGACTGCAGCTGCAGCTGGTGGTTTATATGGATGCGGCGATGGAAATGCTGCGGGGACAGCATCCGAAAAAAGAAATCCTTCCCGGGGGAATTCTCTATTATCACATTGATGATCCGGTACTCGAATCGGATACTCCATTGTCAGACGAAGAGGCCGAGCAGGCGCTGCTTTTCGCACTGCGTCCGGATGGACTGGTGAATTCCGGAGAGGAAATCTATCGTGCCATGGATCAGAATTTTGAGGGAAAATCGCAGATGATCCCCGTGGAAATCAAGAAAAACGGTGAAATTTCCACAGCGCGTTCAAAAGTGGCATCGACGGAAGAGTTTGCGGTGATTACCCGCTATGTAGAGCACGAGATCCGGCAGTGTGGAGAGGCTATCTATGCGGGAAATATTGCGGTGAATCCTTACCGGAGTGATATAGAAACCAGCTGTACCTATTGTCCATATGCATCGGTGTGCGGGATGGATGCAAAAATTCCGGGATATGAATACCGGCAGTTTGCATCCATGAAAAAAGAAGAAGTGCTTGACCAGATGCAGACAGAGCTTGCCAGAAACAGGGGAAAGGAGGAGCGATCAGATGAAATGGACGAAGGAACAGCAGAATGTCATTGATTTCAGAAACCGGGATATTCTCGTCTCGGCGGCAGCGGGATCGGGAAAAACAGCGGTGCTTGTGGCACGTATTATCCAAAGGATTCTCGACCCGCAGAATCCGGTTGATATCGACCGGCTTTTGGTTGTGACATTTACGAAGGCAGCGGCGGCGGAGATGCGGGAGCGTATCGGGGCTGCCATTGAGGCAGAATGTGAAAAAGATCCCCAAAACACGCATTTGCGCAGACAGTCGGCACTGATTCACAATGCCATGATCACAACGATTGACAGTTTCTGCCTTTTTGTGGTACGGAATCATTTTGAAGAGATCAGTCTGGACCCGAATTTCAGGATTGCAGATGAAGGAGAGATCCGGCTGCTGGAGCAGGACGTGCTGGAGCAGGTGTTTGAAGATAACTATGCGCGGCAGGAAAAGACGTTTCTTTCACTGATCGATGCCTATGCCGGAAAAAGAAACGACCACGGGGTGCGGGAGATGGTGGCAAAGATTTACCGGATGTCTTTGAGCAGTCCGTGGCCGCAGGCGTGGATGAAAAAACTCACCGAACCGTATCAGGTGGAACATGCACAGGAACTGGTGCAGACAGAGATGCTTGAGGACATTGCGGAACATGCCAGGCTTTTGTTGTGTGACATGTGCACACAGATGACACAGGCACTGCAGTTGTGTAATGAGCCGGATGGACCGCAGGCATATGCAAAGACACTGGAAGCGGATCTGACGCAGCTGCAGCAGGCAGAAAATCTGCAGGGATATCTGCAGGTACAGACATTTTTAAATGGTCTGGTCTTTGGAAAATTGTCACCGATCCGCAAATTCTCCGGGGATGTCAAAAAAAAGGAAACGGTCATGGAGATCCGGTCGGATGTGAAAAAAGAAGTGGAAACGCTGCAGAAAAAATATTTTGCGATGGATCTGGAGACACTGCTTTTGCAGCAGAAACGCTTGTGTCCGTTTCTCGAAGAGCTGGTAAGGCTGGCACTTGAATATACACAGGCAATGGAAACGGCAAAACGAAAGAAGAGAATTGTTGACTTTGCCGATATTGAGCATTTTGCTCTGCGGATTCTCGTGGACGAAAAAACAAAGCAGCCACGGCATACCGCAGAAGAATTCCGCAGACATTTTGCAGAAATCATGATTGATGAGTATCAGGACAGCAACCAGGTACAGGAAGAGATCATGCGTGCGATTTCCATGGAGCCGGAAGGCGGGCATAATCTGTTTATGGTGGGAGATGTCAAGCAGAGCATCTATCGGTTCCGGCTTGCACGCCCCGAACTTTTTATGGATAAATATGCATCTTTTTCGACGGAAGAGAGTCTGCAGCAGAGAATTGATCTGCATATGAATTTTCGAAGCCGTGCACAGGTGCTTGATTTCTGTAATGATATCTTCTACAAAATTATGAGTCCGGATCTGGGACGGGTTGCGTATGACCGGGATGCGGCATTGTATTGCGGGGCAAAAAATTATGATGAGAATGCTAAAGGATTTAAACCGGAGCTTTTGCTTTTGGATGAAAAAGACGAATTGCTTTCAGAGACAAAGAATCTGACAAAAGGACAGATGGAAGCGCATATGATTGCCACGCGTATTGCGGATATGAAGCAGCACATGCAGGTGACGGATAAGGAGAGTGGACAGCTTCGGCCGCTGCGCTATTCCGATATTGTCATCCTGCTTCGAAGTTTAAAAGACTACGGAACGGATTTTGTGCAGGTCCTGCAGGGAGCGGGGATACCGGCATATGTGGAGTCTTCGACCGGATATTTTTCGGCATCGGAAGTACAGACGGTGCTGGCAATGCTGCGGATTCTGGATAATCCCTATCAGGATATTCCGATGGCGGCGGTTCTTCGGTCTCCCCTGGTGGGACTGGATGAGGAAGAGATGGCACAGATTCGTGTGGAAAATCCGGAGTGTTCGTTTGCGGAAGCTGCAATGCATGCCATGCAGGATGCCACGGAGGGCGCACTTTATGACTTTTACCGGATGTATCGTAAGCTGCGGGAAAAACAGGATCTGCCGATCCATGAACTGATTCAGAAGATTCTGCAGCTTAGCGGATATGGAAATTATGCGGCGGCACTGCCAGCAGGGGAGCGCCGTGCGGCAAATCTTGCAATGCTGGTGGAAAAAGCGGTTGATTACGAGAAAACAAGCTACCGGGGATTGTTTCATTTTCTGCGTTATATCGATAAGCTTCAGAAATATGAAGTGGATTTCGGGGAGGCAGATACCACAGGAGAAAATGCCAATGTTGTCCGCGTGATGACCATTCATAAGAGTAAGGGACTGGAGTTTCCGGTCGTTTTTGTGTCCGGTCTGGGAAGAAAAATGAATCAGATGGATGCCAGTGACCGGCTGGTGGTACATCCGGATTTAGGCCTTGGAATCTGTGAGATTTCCGGGCAGCCCAGAGTGAAAAAAAACAGTGTGTTCCGGTCGGAGATTGCAGACCGGATCCGCAGGGAAAATCTCGGAGAGGAACTGCGCATATTGTATGTAGCACTGACGAGGGCAAAAGAAAAACTGGTTTTGACCGGAATGATCAAAGATGCCCAAAAAACGTTTTCCGGATATACCGGAAATGTACTTCCGGGGAAGCCGGTCAGTTACCGGCAGAGGGTCCGGGCAGGCAGTTACCTGGACTGGATTCTTCCAGCCATGCTTTCTTATCCGCAGAAATATACGCTCGATGTGGTTCCACCGGAGAAAATTGTATGGGAAGAGGTGGAACAGGCGGCAGACAGCAGGGAAAATTATGAGGAGCTTTTGCAGCATATCGATCATGCGAAACCGGAACTGCTTCAGCAGTATGACCAGTGGTTTTCCTACCGTTACCCATATCAGAGTGAGGCCGGCAAAAAAAGTAAATATTCGGTTTCGGAACTGAAGCATGCATCGCTTGTCTTACAGTATGACAGAACCGAGGGAGAAGCCGAGAAGCCTGATTTTCTTCAGGAAGACCGAAATGTGTATGTTCCGGACTTTGCAAGAGAAGAGGACAGGGAGTATCCGGCAGCTGAAAACGTAAATCAGGGTGCTATGCGGGGAACTGCGGTGCACCGGGTGATGGAATGTCTGGATTTTGCTGCGATTGCAGATATAGATACCTCTGATGCGGGAGCAGTTTGTGCATTTGTGAAACAGGAACTGGACCGGATGCTTGCAAACGGACAACTGCCGGGGGAATGGTATGCGCTTGTTATTCCGGAAATGATCGAAGCGTTTGTGGAAAGTCCGATTGCTCCCCGGATGGCAGCAGCAGCTGTGCGTGGGGATCTGTACCGGGAGCGACCGTTTGTGATGCAGCATCAGATGGAGGCATCCGGCGGGACGGTGCTGGTACAGGGAATCATAGATGTTTTCTGGATGGAAAATGATAAAATTATTTTGCTGGATTACAAGACGGACCGGGTAAAACAGGCGCAGGAACTTTTGATGCGCTATCAGACACAGCTTCAGCTGTATGCAGATGCATTAAGCCGTGTATTTTCTACGGATACAAAAAAAATGGTGGCGGAAGAAAAACTCATCTATTCATTTCACCTGAAGGAGGTTGTCGCATTATGAGTCGAATTGTACTTGCCTCTGCGTCACCGCGGAGAAAAGAGCTGCTCGAACAGATCGGACTGGAATTTGAAATCTGTCCGGCGAAGGGAGAAGAAGTCATTACTGCTGGTTCTGTGGATGGGGCAGTGTTAGAACTTTCCAGTCAGAAAGCGGAAGAAGTGGCCGCAGGAATTCTTTCCTACAATGAAATCCATCCGGAGCTGGTTACGCCGCAGGACATTCTGGTGATCGGGGCCGATACGGTGGTTGCCTGTGATGGAAATATTCTCGGGAAACCGCGGGATGAAGCGGATGCAGCCCATATGCTTTCGATGCTGTCCGGACATACCCACAGCGTATACACGGGAGTAACGCTTGTTTTTATTGATAAAAACGGCAGAACCGGGGAAACTTCATTTTATGAGAAAACAGATGTCTGCATGTATCCTTTGGATGACGCGGAAATCCGGCGCTATATTGCCGGCGGAGAGCCGATGGATAAGGCGGGAAGCTATGGAATTCAGGGACAGGCAGCTGCTTTTGTGAAGGAAATCCATGGTGATTATAACAATGTGGTGGGACTTCCGGTGGGGCGGTTATATCAGGAACTGAAAAAACTGGGAGTCATGGAGTGGAATTAAGGGATTGTCACAGAGAAATTCCTTCGTTATAATAATAGAAAGTGATTCACAGGGAGGAAAAAGGTATGAACGAATACGATGAGGAGATTTTACATTATTTTCTGGAACACCAGACACAACTTTTCCCGGAGGCGGTAGCGGAAAGCCCGGAGGAAGCAGAAGAGTTTCTGGAGGACTGCATGGCGGTTGTCTGCAAAAATATAAAAGAAGTGCGGGATTATTTTGATGACGCGGGGATGGATGTCGCCGGAATGAGTGAGGAAGAACTGTTAGAGGCGAGTGAGGTTTTTGCAATTCCCGATGGTCGCTTTCTTGTCGTAGAAGGATAAAACGGTATGAAAAAAAAGAGATGGAAACTGGCGGGGATTTTTCTTATGGCAGCGCTTACGGTACCGTCACTCGGAGGCTGTAAGGTTGGAAATACACAGATTCGCCTGTCGTCAGGGCAGCTGAGAAACCATAATGCCATTGTGCGGATCAATGATCATAAATATGATATTAGATATGCAAAACTGTATTTGTGCAATTACCGCAACCTGTATGGAAAAGCGTACGGAACGGATCTCTGGGAATCCTATGATGCGGATTTAGAACAGTATGTCAAGGATGTGACGATTCAGGAACTGACACATATTGCATGTATGGATATTCTGGCAGAAAATCAGGACATGCATCTGAGTGAGCAGGAAAAGAAACAGGCAGCACGCGCGGCAAAAGAATATTACCAGTCACTTACGGAGGAAGAAAAAACGTTCATCGGTCTGTATGAGAGAGAGATCCGTACAGCATATGAAGAGTATGCACTGGCAGAAAAGCTGTATCATGCGCTGACACAGGGAACCGATGAGGAGGTCAGTGATGATGAAGCGAGAGTGGTCCGGGTACAACAGATCTATGTAAAAGAAAAAGAAGCACTGCGTGCGGTGCAGGAAAATCTTGCAGCGGGAGATGATTTTGCTTCGGTTGCAAGTGCATACAATCAGTCGAGAGAGTTTGAGCGCACCATTGCACGTGGAACTTATCCGGATGCGATGGAGGAGATCGTGTTTAATCTCGATGACGGAGCGTGTTCCGATGTGATTGCGGCAGATGACGGGTATTATATCATCCACTGTCTGAACAAATTCGAAAAAGATCTGACGGAGGAAAACAAGGAAAAAATCCGTGTAAAGAAAAAAAAAGAACGATTTGAAAACGAGTACCAGACGTTTGTGAAGAATTCCACGTTTTGCTTAAATGATAATCTGTGGGACGATGTGACGTTAAAAGATGTGTCCGGTATAGAAACGGATTCTTTTTTCAGCACATATGAGAAATATTTTACAACAGGAGAAAATACAGAGACAACATGAAATGGGAATTTGATATTTTATATGCACTGCAGAAGATTCATCAGCCGGTTCTTGACCATATCATGACAGGACTCTCCACGATAGGAAATGCCGGTATTTTCTGGATTGTACTTGGCCTTGCGCTTTGTATTCCGAAGAAATACCGAAAAATTGGAATCCAGATGGTGATATCCATGGCAATTACGTTTATCATTGGAAATCTGATCCTGAAAAATCTGATCGCAAGAGAAAGACCCTGCTGGCTGGATACACAGATTGCCCTGCTCATAAAAAGCCCAAAGGATTATTCCTTTCCGTCCGGGCATTCCATGAACGGATTTGCTGCATCTATCGCACTTTTATGTAATGATAAAAAGCTTGGAATTCCGGCAGTGATTTTAGCATCCCTGATTGCGTTTTCCAGACTGTATCACTTTGTTCATTTTCCGACCGATGTAATGGTGGGAATTTTAATCGGTACGACCGTGGCAATTCTGGTGCATACGGGTTATCTGAGAGGGAGCCGCAGACATTTTTCGTAATTTTAATATCATAGAAGCAAAAAACTCCGAAGCATACAGCTTCGGAGTTTTTCGTACCATTTTTTATTTGGTTAACAGTAACATGATATCGTTGCTTCGCTTTACGAACTTTGTCATAGCCTCTGCGGACAATGGTTGGTTGGAAAGCATGGCCAGATCATAGAGCTGTTCTGCAAACATGCCGGAATGTTCGGAATCTTTGTGTTGGAACAGATATTTTACCAGAGCGTTGTTTGCATTTAAAGTCAGAGTCTGGTCTGCTGCAAACATATTCGGGTCCATACCGCCCATACCGCCGGCTGCGTACATCTTCATCATATCCTGCATACGTCTGCCCTGTTCGGAGAGTGTGAGGATAGAGGCAACATCCGCATCCTTTAAGCTTTCTACTTTTACCGTAAGCTTATCGTTGTTCAGTGTCTTTTTGAACAGATCGGAAAGGGTATTGGTTTCCTCGGTCAGATCTGCTGCATCATCGGATTTTAAGGCATCTGTGACATCTGCATCAATACGCTTGAACTGATAGTGCTCGTTGCGCTGCTCTAACTGTGTGATGAAGGAAGTATCGATGTTGTGATCGAGGATTACGGCATTCATGCCCTGTTCCTTGAACATCTTGATGTATTGTCCCTGCTGAGCCTTGTCTGTTACATAGTAGATCGTGCTGCGTTCCGGCTCTTTTTCTTCCTCTTTTGCATCGTCTGACTTGGATTCTTCCGTCTTTGCATCTTCGGTCGTCTTTTCGTCGTCTTTCTTTTCGCCCTCAACAGGAACGAGAAGTTCCGGAAGTGTCTGATACTTGTCATTGATATCCTTAAAGAGGATATAATCATTCATCTTGTCACAGAACTTTGTATCTTTTAAGCAGCCATATTTGATAAACGGGCTGATATCATCCCAGTATTTTTCGTAGTTTTCTTTCTCTGTCTTGCACATGCCGATGAGCTTGTCAGCCACTTTCTTGGTGATGTACTCGGAAATTTTCTTGACAAAACCGTCATTCTGCAGCGCAGAACGTGATACGTTCAGAGGCAGATCCGGACAGTCGATAACGCCTTTTAAGAGCATTAAGAATTCCGGAATGACTTCTTTGATATTATCTGCGATAAATACCTGATTGTTGTAAAGTTTGATGGTTCCTTCAATGGAATCATACTCGGTATTGATCTTCGGGAAATAGAGGATACCTTTTAAATTGAACGGATAATCCATGTTCAGATGGATCCAGAACAGAGGCTCTTTGTAATCCATAAATACCTTGCGGTAAAATTCCTTGTAATCCTCATCGGTACATTCACTTGGATTTTTGGCCCAGAGAGGATTGGTATCGTTGAGTGGTACCGGACGTTTTACAATCTTTACCTTGTCCTTGGCCGGAGAAACTTCTACGATTTCTTTTTCGCCCTTGTCGTTTTCTTTTTCCTCAGTCTTGGCCTCTTCGTGGATTTCTTCAATTACTTTATCGGTATCTTTTACATCTTCCTTGTCGATCGTTTCATATTCTTCTGGGGCATTGGCCTTGGAAAGATAGATCTCGGTTGGCATGAAAGAACAGTATTTTTCAATGACTTCTCTTGCACGGTATTCGTTGGCAAATTCCAGACAATCCTCATTTAAGAACAGTGTGATTTCTGTACCAACGGTTGTTTTGTCGCCGTCTTTCATATCAAATTCGGTACCGCCATCGCAGGACCAGTGAACAGCGGTTGCACCTTCTTTATAAGAAAGGGTATCAATCGTTACTTCATCTGCAACCATAAATGCGGAGTAAAAACCAAGTCCGAAATGACCGATGATCTGATCGTCATTGGACTTATCTTTGTATTTCTCGATGAAATCCGTTGCACCGGAAAATGCAATCTGGTTGATATATTCTTCTACTTCATCGGCAGTCATTCCAAGACCGTTATCGATAAATGTTAAGGTTTTTTCTTCCGGGTTTACGATGACCTGAATCTTTGCTTTATAATCAGCAGGAAGGGAATATTCTCCCATCATGTCCAGTTTCTTTAATTTGGTAATCGCATCGCAACCGTTGGAAATCAGCTCACGATAGAAGATATCATGATCTGAATATAACCATTTCTTGATAATCGGAAACAGGTTGTCGCTGTCGATGGATAATGATCCGTGTTTATTTGCCATATGTTATACATCTCCTTTGTTTTCATTCACAAATGTTCGCTAATGAAAATGATAAAACCAGTTTTGTAAAAAGTCAATAGAAAATCAGCACTCTTTTTGAATGAGTGCTAACAATGAACGCGAAAATGCCGGAAAATAGCGTGTTGGTGCATTTCTAAAAACTTTCTAAACTGTAGACACTTCTTTTAAATCATGTTACTATTTATGCAGAACAGGTGATCGTGAAACTCTTTCCCGATCGCTTATTTAATGCAAAATAAGAAAAGGAGTATTACATATGTTAAAAGAAGGCGTAAAAGGAACACAGGAAATTATGGTAACAGAGGAAAGCACCGCAAAAGTTATGGGAAGCGGTGCCCTGGATGTATTTGCAACCCCTGCAATGATCGCATTGATGGAAAAGACTGCATGGGAGAGTGTACAGCCGTATTTAGAGGAGGGAAGCGGAACGGTAGGAACGTTAATGAATGTAAAACATGTGGCAGCTTCCCCGGTGGGCATGAAAATTACCTGTGAAACCGAACTGACGAAAGTAGATGGCAGAGCACTGACGTTTTCTGTAAAAGCTTTTGATGAGGCAGGACTGATCGGAGAGGGCGAGCATGAGCGTTTTATTGTATATAATGAAAAATTCCAGGCAAAAGCCGATGCAAAGCTGGAAAAATAATGTTATACGATAAAGATATCCGTGAACCTCTGGCATTTTATCTGGAAGAAATTTACGGGAAAAACAGAATCCTTGAGGAACAGGTGATGGGGCAGTCACGGGCGGATATGGTTATGGTGGTATACGATGCCCTCTACGGAATTGAGATCAAGAGTGATGCGGACAGTTATGCACGGCTGGATCGCCAGGTGAAAGATTACAACTTATATTATGACTATGATCTGGTCGTGGTCGGAACCCGGCATGCGGCACATATTAAGGAACATGTCCCGGAATGGTGGGGGATCATTACGGTGGAACAGGTAGGGGATCAGGTTGATTTTTATATGCTGCGGGAGCCGCAGAGTAACCCACAGATGGACTGGAACTGTAAAATAGAGATTTTGTGGCGGCCGGAACTGGCGCATATCCAGGAACTGAACGCGATGCATGCATATAAGCAGAAAAGCAAGCGGTTTGTGGCCGATAAAATTGTCGAGACAGTTCCGAAAGAAACGCTGGCAGTCCAGCTCTCGGAAGAACTGTTCGAGCGGGATTATACAAAAATCTGGGAGACGATCCAGAACTTTCGAAAGGAAAACGGACAAAAACTGCGTCGGAGACGAAGAAGACGGAAAACAAAAAAACAGGCGTAAAGCGGGCAGAAACAGGAAAAGAATATGTCGGCAAATGTCGAAAAACGGATGACGCTCTCTGAAATTGGTGGTATAATAGTACCAGATATGGGGAAGGAAAAAGAACAGGGGTGCGACTATGAAGATAGCAGTATTTGCGACAGGATGGAACGGTGAGTACCTGCGTGATATGTATCACGGTCTGGAAAATTCACAGAAAGAATTCCATGACTCTATACATCTGTATGCAAGTTTTGGAAGACTGGGATCAGGAGACAGTTTTAATAAATCAGAATTTGATTTTTTTGAACTGGCAGATATGGAGGCGTACGATGGATTTTTGTATCCGAGTACCACAGTCAAAGAAGGGGATGTCAAGCAGCGGTTACTCGAACGGATCATAGAAAGTAAAAAGCCCTGTGTATCTCTGGAAGAGGAGATTCCCGGGCTTTCTTTTGTCGGAATCAATCAGAGCAAAGCCATGCGGCAGATCGTGCGGCATCTGGCCGGGGTTCATGGAATCCGGACATTTGGTTTTATTAACGGGATGAAAGATACCTATGAGGCACAGATGCGTCAACAGGGGGTAGAGTCCAAAATTCGGGAACTGGGGCTTTGTCTTATGCCGGAATGGGTGGATTATGGAAATTATGAGTACCGCTCCGGGGAAACATATGCCAGAAAAATGATTGCAGCATATGAGGCAGGGGAGGAACTCCCACAGGCGGTTATCAGCGCAAATGATCTGATGGCGGCAGCTTTTTTGCAGACCATAAAAGGAACTGCGCTCGAGGGAAAGATACCAATCACAGGGTTTGACCGGTATTTTGACGGGGAATGTTTCAGCCCGACGATGACAACCATTGAACGGCCGAGAGACCAGGTGGCATATGAAGCTGTCAGGCTTCTGCACGAACTGCATGAAAAGGCAGATGGAAAGCTGGTACACAGGGAACTTTCCTACCGGTTTTTTATCGGGAATACCTGTGGCTGCACAAAGCATGTCCCATTTGATACGGAATCGTTCCGTAACCGGATTTTCTGGAAAAATCTGCAGGAACATGACGCAAAATCCAAACTCGATTCCATGCAGGAATGGGTAACCAGCCGGATCTCTTTAGAAGAGATCATGGATGCGACGGGGAGATTCTTAGATCTGGTCGGGGCAGGAAGAGGGCAGATCTTTTTGACGGATGATCTGTTTTCCCAGGAAGCCAAAAGTTATCGAAGCTGTAAGAGAGAAGTACTTAACTGGTGCAATGAAAAGAACCGGACAGAAGAAGGCGGGGTACAGGTGTTTATGCCACTGCATTATCAGCTGCACCGGATGGGATACTGTATGGTGGCTGGTGTGGATGAGATGTTTCGGACAGGAATTCTGGAAACCTTTTTCCGCAATATCTGTTATGCACTGGAAAATTATATCCAGCGGAAGCAGTATCAGGAAGTAAATCTGAAACTGCAGAAGTTGTACCGGATCGATCAGCTGACGGGAATTTATAACCGTTTTGGAATGGAGGATCTGGGACAGAAGTTTTATGAGAGAAATTGTGAGTATCATATCAATACGAAGTTTATATTCTGTGATATCAATCGTTTAAAATACATCAACGATACATATGGGCATAAAGCTGGTGACTGGGTCATCCGAAAGACGGGGGAAGCGCTTGGAAGGCTTGCCGCGGAAGACAGTCTGCCATTTCGGTTTGGCGGTGATGAATTTTTACTGCTGACGAGAGAAGAGTCCGGGATCACTGCGGAATCCATCCGTCAGAGTATTGCGGCGGTATGCAAGGAAGAACCATCCCCGATCCGGGAGCCTCTAGAGGCCAGTATCGGTGTGATTCTTGCTCCGTGGGACAGCGAGTATAATATGGATGTATATCTGAATCAGGCAGATGAGGCAATGTATGAAGAAAAGAAAATGTATCATGAAAAATATGGAGACCGGCGCAGAAGATAAAAATCAACAGACCGCCATCTATGTGATGACGCATAAGGCATTTACGCTGCCACCGGACCCGTTGTATATTCCCCTTCATGTGGGAAGAGCGGCGGCTTCGTCATACAGCAGGGATGAGAAATCGTCCCCGCTGTCTTTTTGTGTGGGAGATAATACCGGAGATCACATTTCCGAAAAAAACTGTTATTACAGTGAACTGACGGGAATGTACTGGGTATGGAAAAACTCCCATGCAAAGGTAGTTGGTACCTGCCATTACCGCCGGTATCTTCTGAATGAGCAGGGAAAATTGTTTACAGAGGCACAGATTCTTTCTCTGCTGCAGCAGTATGATGTGATCACAACGAAAGAACTGCAGCTGAATTTTTCTTATTATGAGGGATTTGCTTCTCACCACAAGATTTTATATCTGGACGAAACAGCCCGTGTGATACAGGAGATTTATCCGGATTATGCGGCGGATTTTCAGCAGCTGGTGCAGCAAAAGCACACCTATTTCGGAAATATGCTGATTGCAAAAAAAGAAGTTTATGATGCTTATATGGAATGGCTGTTTTCTATTTTATTTGAAGTGGAGCGGCGCGTGAAAGTGGAAGAAGAGGATTCTTATCACCGGAGAATTTTCGGATTCATTTCGGAGTTTTTACAGTATGTCTGGATCAGGCACAACAGGCTGCGGGTGTATGCGTGTATGGTAGGAATGCTGGGAGAAAAAGCAGAGATTGCAGAAGTCCGGTGCCGGCTGGCAGAATATTTTGACCGGGCAGATGTGGATGGAGCAAAGGCATATTTTTTGCAGGCAAAAAAAGAACGGCCGGATCTTCTGATGGAAGCATCGGATATCACCGGAGAACTTCATCTGTGTATGGAAGTGATCGCCATAGCAGGCTTAGAGCAGCAGGCATACGGTAAAAATCTTCTGACCCGTGTGCGTGGATTCCGGAATCTGATGCAGTATTGCAATAACCTGAACCGGTATGTACTGCAGAATAAACAGGAGATCCCGGATGCCGGTCTGCAGGAGTGGGAAGAAGAAAATGAGGTAACTCCGGTTGCCAGACAGGTCGCAGAACAGGTGATGCATGCGTCTGAGGCGGAGGCATCTGTGGTACACCGGCTGCAAAATCAATTGGCAAAATAAAAAACATCAATAAAATTGCTTAAATTTAATCATTTCCAAATAAGAGATTATGTGTTAAAATTACTCATTGAAATTGATAATATTTAATGTTGGAAAAGAGGAAACATCATGAAAAATTTTGACAAGTATGAAAGACAGTATTTTCTTCCTCCAGTCTGCGAATACGACTGGGCCAAAAAAGATTACATAGAGAAAGCACCAATCTGGTGTTCCGTGGACCTGCGTGACGGTAACCAGGCACTGATCGAGCCGATGAGCCTTGACGAGAAGCTGGAGTTTTTCCAGATGCTCGTGGATATCGGATTTAAGGAAATTGAAGTTGGATTCCCGGCAGCATCAGAAACAGAGTTTATTTTTATGCGTACGCTGATTGAGCGGGATATGATTCCGGATGATGTGACCGTTCAGGTACTGACACAGGCGCGTGAGCATATCATTAAAAAAACATTTGAGGCAGTCAAAGGGGCTCCGCATGCAGTTATTCATCTGTACAATTCCACTTCTGTGGCACAGCGGGAGCAGGTGTTTAAAAAAGACAAAGAGCATATCATGCAGCTGGCTGTGGATGGTGCAAAGCTGTTAAAGAGACTTGCCAGTGAGACAGAGGGAGATTTCTCTTTTGAGTACAGTCCGGAAAGTTTCCACGGAACCGAAGTGGATTACGCAGTAGATGTCTGCAATGCCGTTCTGGATGTATGGGAGCCGGATGCCGCACACAAGGCAATTATCAATATCCCGGCAACTGTTGAGACTGCAATGCCGCATGTTTTTGCAACACAGATCGAATATGTAAGCAAGCATCTGCACCACAGAGAAAATGTGGTACTCAGTCTTCATCCGCACAACGACAGAGGCTGCGGTGTCAGTGATGCTGAACTGGGACTTCTGGCAGGAGCAGACCGTATCGAAGGCACGCTGTTTGGAAACGGAGAGCGTACCGGAAATGTCGATATCATTACGCTTGCCATGAACATGTTTTCTTATGGAATTGACCCGAAACTGGACTTTGCAGATATGCCACGCATCCGTGAGACGTATGAGCGTCTGACGAGAATGCATGTCCATGAGCGTTCTCCGTATGCCGGAGATCTTGTCTTTTCTGCGTTCTCCGGTTCCCATCAGGATGCGATTGCAAAGGGAATGGCCTGGAGAGAAGAAAAGAAATTAAAGACATGGACGGTTCCGTATCTGCCGATCGATCCGATGGATGTGGGAAGAACTTACGATGCCGATGTTATCCGTATCAACAGCCAGTCCGGAAAGGGAGGAATCAGTTATATCTTAAAGCAGAATTTCTCCATTTCTCTGCCACAGGCAATGAAAGAAGAAGTCGGATATGCAGTGAAACAGGTATCGGATGAAGAACACAAGGAACTTTCTCCACAGTGGGTATACGAGATCTTTGAAGAAAACTATATGAACAAAATGCCGTACTTTACAATCGATTCTTGCCATTTCAAGCAGAATGATGGTATTATGGCAGAGACAGAAATTAACTTTGGCGGAAAGAAGACCATCGTCGATGCAAACGGAAACGGTCGTCTGGACGCCGTGAGCAACACAATCAAGCAGTTCTTCGGTATCAGCTACGAACTTTCTACCTATGAAGAACATGCGCTGTCCCATGGATCTTCTTCTAAGGCAATCGCCTATGTGGGCATTACCTGTGAAGGAAAGAGTTACTGGGGTGTCGGTATGGATGAGGATATCATCAAAGCGTCCATCCATGCGCTGACGGTTGCTGTAAATAAATTACCGCAGATTGCACAAAACGATGGGGCACAGGATGAACGCCTGACCGCCATGCTTAATTTTATCCAGAACAATTATCAGGATGTAACACTTGAGAGCATGGCAGCGCAGTTCCATCTGTCAGAGCCTTATATCTCCAAATATATCAAGGATAAATCAGGTAAGACATTTGGAGAGCACGTAGCCCATATTCGTATGAAACGTGCCAAGACTCTGCTGAAAAACGGTAATATGACGGTTGAAAATATTGCGGATGTTGTCGGATATCCGAGTGTTGAGCATTTTAACCGTACCTTTAAAAAATGCTTTGATATGACTCCGTTGCAGTACCGCAATGAGAGCCGCGAGAAAAAATAAAAAGCCGGAGGTGGCGTCGAATGTATGATGTAATTATTATTGGAGCAGGACCGGGTGGAATTTTTTCTGCCTATGAGCTCATGAAGCAGGATGAAAATTTAAAGATTGCAGTGTTTGATGCAGGACGTTCTTTGGAACAGAGACATTGTCCGATTGATGGAGAAAAGGTAAAGAGCTGTATCGGCTGCAAGACCTGTGCAATCATGAACGGATTTGGCGGAGCCGGAGCCTTTTCGGATGGTAAATACAACATTACCAATGATTTCGGCGGTACTTTATATGAATATATCGGCAGACAGAAAGCACTTGAACTGATGAAATATGTGGATACCATCAATATGTCTCACGGTGGAGAGGGAACCAAAATGTACTCCACCGCAGGCACAGATTTAAAAAAAGTGTGTCTGCAGAATAAACTGAAGCTTCTGGATGCATCGGTCCGCCATCTGGGCACGGATGTCAATTATGTTGTGCTGAAAAATCTTTATGACGAGATGAAAGACCACATGGACTTTTTCTTTGACACCCCGGTGGAGAAGATTCAGGTCAAAGAAGATGGATATCTTGTTTCGACAAAAGATGCGGAATATGCGTGCAAAAAATGTATCGTGTCAGTCGGACGGAGCGGAAGCAAGTGGATGGAAACCGTCTGTGAGGATCTGGAAATTCCTACCAAATCCAACCGTGTGGATATCGGTGTGCGTGTAGAACTTCCGGCAGTGATCTTTTCCCATCTGACCGATGAACTTTATGAGAGCAAGATTGTTTACCGTACGGAAAAGTTTGAGGATAATGTCCGTACGTTCTGCATGAATCCATATGGCATAGTGGTAAATGAAAATACCAATGGTATTGTGACGGTAAACGGACACAGCTATGACAGCCCGGATCTTCGCACAGAGAATACGAACTTTGCACTTTTAGTTGCCAAACATTTTTCCGAGCCGTTTAAAGACAGCAATGGATACGGAGAGAGCATTGCGCGGTTATCGAACATGTTAGGCGGTGGTGTGATCGTACAGCGTTTTGGTGATCTGGTGCGCGGACGACGCAGTAATCAGAAACGTATCGAGGAGGGGCTTGTGACACCGACACTTTCCGCAACACCGGGAGATTTAAGTCTGGTTCTTCCGAAGCGAATCTTAGATGGTATCATTGAGATGATCTATGCGCTCGATAAGATTGCACCGGGTACCGCAAACGACGATACCCTGCTGTATGGTGTGGAAGTAAAATTCTATAATATGGAAGTAGAGCTGGATGAGAATCTGCAGAGCCGGTATCCGGGACTTTATATCATCGGAGATGGCAGTGGTGTGACCCATTCACTGTCCCATGCATCTGCCAGTGGTGTTTATGTGGCAAGACACATTTTAGAAAGTGAAGGAAAGGCTATTTGATCACAATATTTACAGCTCTTTATCCGGAGGCAAAGGAACTGATCCGGGCGCTTTCTTTGAAAAAAGATATGACACAGAATCATTTTCAGGTATTTTCGGATGAAAACAATCAAATACAGATTGTCATTACCGGGGCATCCGCCATTGCGGCGGCCACGGCGGTGGCAGAGTGTTCGACCAGAAAAGAACCGGATAGCGGGGATTTTCTGATCAATTATGGGAGCTGTGCCGGCAGGAAAAATATTCCTGTCGGCACTGTTTCGCTTTGTAACAAACTGACGCAAACGGTAGACGGACGTACATTTTATCCCGATATTTTATACCGGCATCCGTTTGAGGAAGCAGAACTATACAGTTTTCCCGCGGTACAGGACCGGGAATCTTTCCAACAGTTTTTGGATAAAGATGCCGGGGCGGGGGACAGAAGAAAAGAGATCCTGGTGGATATGGAGGCTGCTGCAATATATCAGGCAGGAAACTATTACTATGCACCGCACCAGATGCTGTTTCTCAAGGTAGTAACCGATCATGGAACAACACAGGAGCCGCAGAGTGCCGGGAGTGGAGAACATTTTTCACAGATCATGGACCGGGCAGCAGAAGAGGTTTTAACATTTATCCGGCAGCTTCTGACAATGCAGGAAAAAAACAGCAGGCAGGAGAGTATGCAGGAAGCATTTAGAAGCCAGGTAGAAGAACAGGCAAAGCTGTGGCAGGAGGCATTGCATGGTTCTGAAACCATGAAAGCGCAGATCCGGCAGATGATTTTGTATCATTCACTCTGCGAAGCAAAAGAAGCATCCGGGAAGCAAACCATGTCCGGATGGTACCGGGAATATGAACAGGCAGGCCGGCTGCCGGCAAAAGACAAACGGGAAGGAAAGAGGATTCTTGAAGAACTTAGAGCACGTGTGTTATAATACACGGTTTTCCCATATTTATGTGGAACGCCGCATCCGCAATCATCCGCGTACGGAACAGATCCTTTTGCGGTTTCCACAGGCACAGATTGTGGAGATTGAACATTACAAGGATGTATTTAACCGGCATGGACAGGACTGTGTCCGGCAGCATCAGGCACAGGCTCTCATTCTGGCAGAAAAAACCGATCATTTTTTTTATGAAGGAGCACCGGTCTGTCAGGATTTTGGCAATACTAATTTTTATTACTGTTCCACAATGATGAACTGCATCTATGATTGCAGCTACTGTTATCTGAAAGGCATGTATCCGTCCGGTCACATGGTGCTTTTTGTGAATATCGAAGATTACCTGGAAGAACTTGACCATATTCTGAAGACACAGAATATGTATGTGTGCATTTCTTATGATGCGGATCTGCTTGCCATGGAGGCTGTGACAGGATATGTCAGACTCTGGAGTGCATATGCTGCAAAACATGAAAACTTAAAGCTGGAAATCCGGACAAAATGTGCCGGCCATGCGATGTGGGATCTGCCCTGTCTGTCCAATGTGATCTATGCGTTTACCCTGTCTCCGCAGAAGATGATAGATGCGTTTGAGAAAGAAACACCTTCGGCGTTTGCACGCATAGTCTGTGCCGCGGAGGGACTTAAAAAAGGATTTCCGGTGCGCCTGTGCTTTGATCCGATGCTGTATCTGCCGTCCTGGAAGACCGATTATCTGCAATTGCTAAGTCAGATTGACCGTATTTTTGGTGACCGTATGTTGCATGACGGCTGGGAGAAACTGGTTGATGTAAGTGTGGGAACGTTCCGGATTTCACAGGAATATATGAAAAAACTCCGGCGGGTAGAGCCTTTTGCACCAGCGGTACAGTATCCTTATGTCAATTGCAACGGGGTATATCAGTATCCACCGGAATTATTAAAGAAAATGGAAAATTTTATGATCACGGAATTAACACAGAGAATGGACAAGGAGAACATATATTATGAGTAAGGCAGCGATTGTAACCGGTGCCAGTTCCGGAATCGGACTGGCAATTAGCCGGGTACTCTGTGAGAAAGGGTATGAAGTCTACGGATTTGGACGGGATTTTGCAAAAGAACAGACAAGGGAATTTGTAGAGCAGACCGCGGCATTTCATCCGGTAGAAGGCGATTTATTAGAAGAACAGAAATTATGCGATGCGGTGAAAGAGATCACAAAAACGGCAGACATTGAGGTACTTGTCAATGCGGCAGGAGTCGGACATTATGGTCTGCATGAGGAACTGACTCCCAAAAAGATACAGGCCCTGGTCCGTACAAACCTGGAGATTCCCCTGCTTCTGACGAACCGGCTGCTTCGGGTGCTGAAGAAAAATCATGGATATATCATCAATATCTCGTCCGTGACGGCCAAGCAGAGCAGTCCGCATGGCTGTGCCTATGCGGCAACCAAGGCGGGACTGTCCAGCTTCGGAAAGAGTCTGTTTGAGGAAGCACGCAAGTACGGTGTCAAGGTGACAACGATTCATCCGGACATGACAGATACCAATCTGTACCGGGATGCGGATTTTACCTGTGGGGAGGAGCCGGAAAGTTATCTGCTGCCGGATGAAGTGGCAAAGGCGGTTGCCTATGTGCTTGACCAGCGGGAGGGCATGGTTGTGCCGGAGATTACGCTGCGGCCGCAGCTGCACCGCATTGCAAGAAAGTAGGGGAAATATGAGAGTAACAATTGCACAGACACTGCAGCATTATGAGAAGAAAAACCTGCCGAAAGATATTTGTGCCGGAATTATCATTATGGCCGTTTCCATCCCGATTTCCATGGGATATGCGCAGATTGCCGGTCTTCCGGCGGTATACGGTCTGTATGGATCGGTGTTTCCGATCCTGTTGTTTGCACTGTTTTCGACTTCACCACAGTTCATTTTTGGTGTGGATGCAGCTCCGGCGGCACTGATCGGAGGAGCGCTGATTGATCTGCACATAGAAAGCGGTTCAGAAGCAGCACTTAAAGTTGTGCCGGTCCTGACTCTGTTTGTGGCCGTGTGGCTTCTGGCATTTTATCTGATGAAAGCGGGAAAACTCGTGAATTACATATCTGCACCGGTGATGGGCGGTTTTATTACCGGAATCTGCACGACGATTATTCTCATGCAGGTACCGAAACTGTTTGGCGGGACTGCGGGCACCGGAGAACTTTTGGAGCTGGCCGGACATATCGGAAATACACTTGGACAGATCCATGTTCCGTCCCTTATAATGGGTGTGATTGCACTGGTAATTCTGCTGGCGGCAAAGAAACTGATACCAAAATTTCCGATGGCGGTCGTACTGATGGCGGTTGGAGCACTTATGACAAAGTTTCTTCCGGTCAGGGAGTGGGGCATACAGACATTAAGTGCTGTGCAGACGGGACTTCCGCGGTGGAAGGCGGTGGATCTGTCTGCAGTGCCGCTTAAAGATGCCATAACGATCAGTCTGTCGGTGGCAGTAGTGATTATGGCAGAGACTCTTCTGGCAGAAAATAATTTTGCCCAGAAAAACCGCTACCGGATCAACGACAATCAGGAATTGCTGGCATTTTCCCTTGGAAATTTCGTAGCAGCTCTGACCGGATGCTGTCCGATCAACGGGTCCGTATCAAGAACCGCAATGGGAGAACAGTATCAGGGGAAAACCCAGCTGACAGGAATTGTGGCGGGAATTTCCATGATGATTCTGCTTTTGTGCGGAACAGGATTTATCGGATTTCTTCCGGTTCCGGTGCTTACCGCGATTGTGATCTCCGCATTGCTTGGAGCCACGGAATTTGAACTTGCAGTCCGTTTGTGGAAAGTCAGCCGCACGGAATGTCTGATCTTTTTTGGTGCATTTTTTGGAGTGCTGCTGCTTGGAACCATCAATGGTGTTTTGATCGGCATCATGCTTTCCTTTACCGAGATGATTATCCGTACGGCAAAACCGGCGCGGTGTTTTCTTGGCATACAGACCGGACACAGTCATTTCCGGGACCTGAAAGAGAGCAGTTCCATCCATGCCGTGGAGCATGTGGTCATTTACCGGTTCAGCAGTAATCTGTGTTTTGCCAATGTTTCGGTATTGCAGAAAGATATTGAGGATGCCATCCGCGAGGATACCCGTGCGGTGATTTTAGATGCGGGAGGCATCGGGAGTATTGATATTACGGCGGCAGACTGTCTGGAGCGGCTTTATGGCTCCCTGAAAGAAAAAGGTATCCGGTTTTATATGACGGAACATATTGCGGAGGTGAACGAACAGCTGCGCAGACTCGGACTCGGGTATATGGTGGAGGAAGGCTGCGTGCGCAGAACCATCCATATTGCACTTAAGGATATGGGGATACGTCGTCCGTACCCGCTGGAGGGCGGTGTGGACAATGTTGAAAAAAGCGCCTCCCGGAAGCGGGCAGATAACCGGGTGCAGGAATTTGTCTGGGCATTTGGTTCGGAGGCAGAACAGGAAATGGAAAAACAGATTGCCCGCCAGATTGCGCATCTGACATCGGATAAGGATGTGGAGGAGCTGATTCACGGACGCTGGTCCCATATGGAGGCGCTGGATGAGGATGAATGGCTGGAGCATCTGGAAGAACATTTAAAGGAAATTGTCAATATTTCCGGGAAAGATGAGGAGACACTGGCAAAAAGGCTGGAAGAACACCGGCAGGAAGTACATGACCGGATTGCACAGGAACATCCGGAACTGGCAGAACGTTTCCGGGAACGCAGACATCTGCTGGATGAACATCTGCGGGAGCGCAGGCCGGAGGTATACGAACTGGTAATCAGACTTCGCGAAAAAAAGGATCAGGCATAATGATATTTTTTGCGGTTTCTGACAAAGAAGGTTACCGTGAGCCCTAACGTGAGAAGTTCTGCTACTGCCACAGCACTCCAGATTCCGTTGATGCCGAGAAGCAGTGGCAGAAGGAGTACGGCAGCCAGCTGGAACACCAGTGTCCGCAGAAAAGAGATTGCAGCAGATATCAGTCCGTTGTTTAATGCCGTAAAAAACGAAGAACCGTAAATATTAAATCCATTGATCAGATAGGCAATGCAGTAAATACGGAAACCGTTTTGGGTCATGGAAAACAGATCCGCATCATATCCGACAAAGATGGCGGCCAGAGGTCTGGCGATCAGCTGCGCCAGAATAAACAGCATGAGTCCCCAGATTCCGATGAGCCGCAGACTTTTTTGGAACAGATTTTTTAATTCGTCATGGTTGCCCGCTCCGTAGTGATAGCTGACAAGCGGCGAACTTCCGATGGAATATCCCAGAAAAATTGCAATAAAAATAAAGTTTACATACATGATCGTTCCAAACGCAGCCACACCGTTTTCTCCGGCAAGATTCATAAGCTGAATATTGTACAGAGAGTTTACAATGGAACTGGAAAGGTTGGTCATCAGTTCGGATGAACCGTTTCCGCAGGCGCTCAGAAAAATTTTCCCGTTAAAGTGTGTGCGCCCGAGTTTAAGAAGGCTGGAATTTTTGCGTGCAAAATAAAGGATCGGAAAAAGACCGCCGATACATTCGCTGGTGACCGTTGCAAATGCCGCACCGGCCAGACCGATCTGGAACACTCCTACCAGTAAAAAGTCCAGAACCATATTGGTGACACCCGCGATGACGATGACACCAAGACCAAGTTTTGGTTTTTCTGCGGTGACAAAAAAACTCTGGAATACGTTCTGGAGCATAAAGGCCGGCATGGAGAGCAGCGTAATGCGGGCATAAAGCACACAGTTTGTCAACAGCGCACCGTCGGCACCAAGCCCGCGTGCAATCAGCGGGGAAAAGAGGATGCCGAGCGCGGAGAGGACAATGCCTCCGATCAGCGTGAGGTATACCAGCATGGAAAAATATTCGTTTGCCTGTTTCTTTTTGCCTTCGCCTAATGTCTTTGCAACGATCGCACTGCCTCCGGTACCGATCATGAAGCCTAGAGCGGAGATTGCCATGAGAAACGGCATGATCAGATTGACAGCGGCAAAAGCAGTCTTTCCGACATAATTGGAAACAAAGAGCCCGTCCACTACACCGTAGATGGAAGTAAAGATCATCATGACGATGGAAGGAAGGACGAACCGCAATAATTTTTTGTAAGTGAAATGTTCAGATAATTGTATCTGCATATAAAATCCCCCTGTTGTGTGTAGATAGATAAACATATAGTATAGCCGTATCCCGGATTTTCGTCAAGAAAATTTGATATTTAAGAGGCTTTATGCGATAATTGATGCGGTTGATCTGACCTTACCGGAGTCAGATGCGGACAAAACAATGATAAACAGGAAAAGAGAGAAGCAATCATGATACAGGACATTTATCCAATGAAATTAGACAATGCATTTCAAATGAAAGAACCGGATGCAGACAGCAGGATACTGGCATTTCGTGATCGGACGGTTTATCTGAAAAACGAGGGGGAGATCACATTTCTTAAGTATCACGTGTGGGTGGAATACTGTAAGACACATCACAAAAAAGTGCCCGGACTGGTATATCTGTTTTCCGTGGATGACATATCTTTTTATCTGACAGAGCTTTATGAAGATGTGGAAATTCCGGGATTTATGTATCATAAACTGTTTGCGGTCCGGTCCATGAAACCGAAGGAGCGTGTATTTGCCGCAACAACGGCATGGCATCTGTATGTGTGGTACCGGGATAATCAATTCTGCGGCAGATGCGCACATCCGCTTGTACACAGCCGCACGGAGCGCATGTTGCAGTGTCCGGTCTGTAACAATATGGTTTTTCCGAAGATTGCGCCGGCAGTCATCATCGGACTGACAAATAACGATCAGATCATGATGACAAAGTATGCAGGCAGGGAATACAAACGGTATGCGCTCATTGCCGGGTTTACGGAAATCGGGGAAACCGCGGAAGAAACTGTCCACCGGGAGGTGATGGAAGAAGTCGGGCTGAAAGTGAAAAATATCCGTTATTATAAAAGCCAGCCATGGGGCTTTGACAGTAACCTTCTGATGGGATTTTTCTGCGATCTGGCAGAAGAAGGTGAGATCCGGCTCGAAGAAGAGGAACTGTCACTTGCCGAATGGGTAGATTACCGGGATGTGCCGGATGATCCGGAAGGATTAAGTCTTACTAGGGAGATGATGACCTATTTCCGGAAGCAGCGCGAACAGGGGTTAAATCCCTGACCGGATTTTCTGGGCTTTTTCCAGAAACGATTCCTGTTGTTTTCATAGTATCTATCCTTTACAAATTGTGATATTATTATTTTCGACAAAAATATGTTTATTTTATGAAAAAAGAGAAATTTTTTTACGAGGTAATAAAATGAAAGATCTTACAAAAGGAAAACCTTCCCGATTAATACTCGCTTTTGCGCTTCCGATTTTTCTGGCCAATCTGCTGCAGCTTACATACAGCCTGGTGGATACCCGGATTGTCGGATCGTTTCTGGGGGAAGATGCACTTGCAGCTGTCGGTGCTACAAGTTCACTGAGCAATCTGATCATCGGCTTTCTGATGGGGCTTTCCAACGGGTTTGCCATCATCACTGCACAGCGGTTCGGAGCAAAGGATCTGCGCGGGGTGAAAAAATCGTTTGCCATGTCACTGACACTCGGAATTGCCGTTGCTGCGGGACTGACGGTTCTCGGTCTGCTTTTTCTGCAGCCGATTTTACGCTTTTTAAATGTACCGGAAAATTTAAGGACAGTGGCGGGTTCTTATATTGTAATCATTATTGCGGGATTGATTGCAACATTTCTTTATGATGCCTGCGCTGCTGCATTGCGTGCACTCGGAGATACCATTACGCCTTTGGTGATTCTTGCAATCTCTGTCATATTGAACATTGCGGGGGATCTCTTTTTTGTGGTCGTTTTAAAAACGGGGGTAAGGGGAGCCGCGGTTGCCACGGTTTCGGCACAGGCGTTGGCGTTTGTGATCTGCTGGATCTATATGATAAAACGGTATGAACTGCTCCGGTTGTCCGGGGACGATTTCAAAGAGCCACAGCCACAGATGATCCAAAGCATGCTAAGCGCGGGTCTGTCCATGGGGTTTATGAGTTCCCTGATCAATATCGGTTCCCTGACGCTGCAGACGGCAATCAATAAACTGGGACAGAACATTATCGTTGCACATACCGCAGCCCGCAAAATATCGGAAATGTTTATGATTATGTTTACGGTATTCGGACAGACGATGGCAACATACTGCGGACAGAATCTTGGAGCAGGACGGATTGACCGGATAAAAAAGGGAATCGGGCTTGCAATTTTATATACCTGTATCTGGTGCAGCTTTACCATTGTTGCAAGTTATACAATCGGAGACTGGCTGGTTTACATGGTAACTGGAAGCAAAAATGCCGAAGTACTGAAGAATGCAACCAATTATCTGAAGTTTGATACGCTGTTTTATTTTGTCACGGCAGTGATATGTGTCGTCCGTAATGCCATGCAGGGGCTGGGAGACCATATTACACCGCTGGTATCAAGTTCACTGGAAATGATCGGCAAAATCGTGATTGCAGCAACACTCGTTCCGTGGTTTGGCTACACAGGTGTAATCGTGGCGGAACCACTCGTATGGTTTATTATGGTCATTCCTCTGCTGATACAGATTTTCCGCATGCCGGTTTTAAAAAATAATATTTTAACCAAATCTTAGGAAGAATTTGTTGGTTTTTCCTTCTAGTGTATGATAATATGGCATACATATATAAATTGTATGAAAATATACCGGAAGAAGGAGGGATTGTTTGGAAAAGAGAAAAGAAAAAGCAAAAGAATCCATACAGGCAGTATTGCCGATTCTGTTCATTGTATTGTTACTGAGTTTTACAGTGGCACCGGTGTCCGCCAGTATTCTGCTGGAATTTATGATCGGTGCGGTGTTTGTAATTATAGGCATGCTGTTTTTTTCCATGGGTGCCGAAATGTCAATGTCTCCTATGGGGGAACGTGTAGGAGGCAGCATGCTTAAAACCAAAAAACTATGGGTGATCCTCCTTCTGGGCTTTTTTCTCGGGGTCATCATTACCATTTCAGAACCGGATCTGCAGGTGCTTGCCGCTCAGGTGCCGTCGGTGCCGAATATGGTGCTGATTCTTTCGGTGGCAGCCGGGGTTGGCGCATTTCTTGTTGTAGCACTGCTTCGTATTTTATTTGGAATAGCGTTAGCCCCGTTATTAGTTGTGTTCTATGGTGTGGTATTTGTGATCGCAAGGTTTGTTCCGGATAATTTTCTGGCGGTGGCGTTTGATTCCGGAGGTGTGACGACCGGACCGATGACGGTTCCGTTTATTATGGCACTTGGTGTTGGTATTTCTGCAATCCGAAATGATAAGCATGCGGAAAACGACAGTTTCGGACTGGTTGCACTGTGTTCGATCGGTCCTGTTCTTGCGGTATTGCTCCTGGGACTGGTATATCCTGCCCAGGGAAGTTATGTGGCAGCGGACGTGCCGGAAGCTTTCAATTCTGTGGAACTTGGCCGGCTGTTTTTATCCGAAATTCCCTATTATCTCAAAGAAATTGCAGGTTCCCTGCTTCCAATCGTTTTCTTTTTTGGAATTTTCCAGCTTGTTTCCATTCAACTACATAAAAAGACATTGATTAAAATCTGTGTGGGACTGCTTTACACGTATGTCGGACTGGTACTTTTCCTGACCGGTGCCAATGTCGGATTTATTCCCGCAGGAAACTATCTTGGAACCGTTATGGCATCACTGCCGTGTCCGTGGATTTTGGTCCCGGTCGGAATGGTGATCGGATATTTCATTGTCAAGGCAGAGCCGGCCGTCTATGTCCTGATGAAACAGGTAGAAGAACTGACCGATGGGGATATTTCCGGAAAAGCGATGCAGATCAGCCTTTCGGTTGGTGTGGCTGCTTCAGTCGGGCTTTCCATGCTGCGGGTGCTTACCGGAATTCCGATTATGTATTTTTTAATTCCGGGCTATGCCATTGCACTGTTTCTGACGTTATTTGTTCCGAAAATCTTTACCGCGATTGCGTTTGACTCCGGAGGCGTGGCATCCGGTCCAATGACGGCAACTTTTCTGCTGCCACTGGCACAGGGTGCTTGTACGGCAGTAGGCGGCGATGTGGTAAAGGATGCCTTCGGCGTGGTAGCGATGGTTGCCATGACTCCGCTGATTACGCTGCAGGTCCTCGGGCTGATCTATAAGATTAAGAGTAATAAAAAGGAAGAAATGGAAGAACAGCCATTCCTGCAGGCAGAGGATGTGTTTGCCGGGTATGCGGATGATGCAATTATAGAATTATAGAAAAACAGGAAAGAGGAGCGGACAAATGAGTGAGATCTATATGATGGTTACGATCTGCAATCGAAAACAGATGCAGAAATTTGTGAAGTTTTATAAGCAAAATCACGTGGATACTGGAAATATTTCTCTTGCCATGGGAACAGCGGCCAGCGATGTACTGGATTACTTCGGACTCGAGGAGGATGAGAAAGGCATTCATTTTTGTCTGGTCACATGTCCCACCTGGAAAACCGTGAAAAAGGGATTGCAGACGGAACTGAAAATTGATGTGCCCGGGACGGGAATTGTCTTTCTGATACCGCTTAGCAGTATTGGCGGAAAACATCAGCTGAAATTTATGCTGGGAGAACAGGAATTCGAGAAAGGGGAGGAGACAACGTTGAAGGAGACAAAACATGAGCTGATCATTGCAATTGCCAATTACGGATACAATACGCAGGTGATGCGTGCGGCAGAAGAAGGCGGAGCCACCGGGGGAACGGTTTTTCACGGGAAAGGTGTCGGAATGAAACGGGCAGAACAGTTTCTCGGCGTATCGCTGGTTTCCGAAAAAGAAATTATATTAATTGTTACGAAAACGGAACAGAAAAATGCGATTATGAAATCCATCATGGAAAAAGCCGGAATCGGGACAAAAGCGGGAACCATTGCGTTTTCTCTTCCGGTTACCAGCACAGCCGGACTTCGGATTATCGAGGATTCCGGAGAATGTGAAGAGATTTAGATCACATTCCACAAATTTATCCGACTAAAATCAGCTAAAAATATAATTGATATAAACATAAAATTATATTAAAATAATTTTATTAAGAATAGAAAATGAGCTAACTTTAATTGAAATGAGCTAAGGGGCGGATAGATATGACAAAAACAAGGAAAACCATAGGCGTGATGGTCGGAGGCATCACAGACGATTTTACACGTTTTTTGTGTAAAGGTCTGAGGGCGGCAGCAAAAGAGCAGGATGTCAACATGGTAGTGCTTCCGGGAAAATTTTTAGACCGTGATTACGCGCAGAACACGGATATTATGTATGAATATCAGTATGATACCCTGTTTTCGAGTGTACAAAAAGGCCGTCTGGACGGGATTATCGTAGCGGCAAACTGTATTGGCTGTTACACGACGAAAGAACGTATGGTTGAATTTATGCATCACTATGATGGAATTCCATGCGTTCTGGTTTCCTCTGATCTGGAAGGATATGTAAATGTCAGTTATGACAATGACCGTGGAATCCGGCAGGGAATCGATTATCTCGTGCAGGATCTGCATTACACAAAAATCGGAATGGTAGGCGGACCGAAGGAAAATTCCGATGCAATGGAGCGCAAAGCTACGTTTGAGAGTGCACTCTGGAAGAACGGTATCTTACCGCAGGAAAAACGGTATGTGGAAGGGGATCTGACGGGAAATGCGCATAGCGCCTATGCCAGACTTCTGGATGACAATCCGGATCTGGAAGCCGTTTTTTGCGTCAATGATGAAACTGCAGCCGGATTTTATGAAGAACTGAAGGCGCGGGGGCTTATGCCGGGAAGGGATATCTCGGTTTTCGGGTATGATGATACGGAGTGGTGTTCCCAGATTTATCCGACACTTTCTTCGGTACGTGCGGATGTGTCAAAACTTGGCAGCAAAGCATGTGAACTGTTATGCCGGATGATGCAGGGAGAAAAAGTCTCTTCTGTGCGCCTTCCGACCGATCTGGTGATCCGGAATTCGTTTTGCCGGGGAAATCAGGAAGAAGTGGATGCGCGCAATGATGTGCTGGAAAAGTACGAGTCCATGAATCACTGGGCCGATGAACTGTTCGGAAAGCAGAAACGGGTAAATTTCGAAATGAAAAACTTTATTTTGAAACTGCTTTGTTTTGAAAAAGGAACCGATCAGAGTTTTGGGGAAATTCTTGCAACAATGGAATGGTTAAAGATACATAATGCATTTTTGTACATCTATGAGGAGCCGGTCATTCATCTGAATCATGAATTATTTCAGATGCCGGAGCAACTGCTGCTGAAAGCCAGGGAACTTCATGGAAATGTAGAAAATATACCCGCCATTCATCAGAAAAAAAAGGCAAAAAATATTTTCCGGTTTTCCAGGCTGGGAATGTCTGACCGGGCATGGATGGTAACGCTTCCTCTGTATGCCAATGAAATGCTGTATGGAATTTTAGTGTGTGATCTGACCGATGAAGTGCTGGAATATGGAGAATTTTTAAGTAATCAGATTTCGGCAGCAGTCAAGATGCTGAATCTTCTGAAAAACAATGAGAATATTCAGAAACAGTTAGAGGAATCTCTGTATGTCTTAAAGGAAAACAATCTGGAACTGGAAACACTTTCAAAGAAAGATCCACTGACCGGGATCTGTAACCGGAGAGGATTTTTCGAATATGCGGAGCCTATGCTGAAAAAAGCAAGAGCAGCGGAAAAAACATTTCTGGTGCTTTATGCGGATATGAACAATCTTAAAATCATCAATGACCGGTACGGACATGAGGAAGGGGATTATTCCCTGCACACCATCGCGGAAATTCTTGCAGAGATTGTCCAAAAGGAGCAGACAGGGGATGGGGTTGTTGCGAGAATCGGCGGGGATGAGTATGCATGTGCACTGATGACGGAAAAGAAAAAAGAACTGTTATTACAGGAGTTATACGATGCATTCACCGTTCGGAATGAACAGAGTGACAAACCGTATAACGTAACGGTTTCCATCGGTGCCTGTGCGTTAGAGCCGGGCGATGAGCACAGTCTTGCGGATGCACTTTCGCTTGCGGACGAGCAGTTGTATGAGGTAAAGAAACTCCGTAAAAAAGATGTCGCAAAAATACCGCTGCAGGCAGAGCCTCAGCGGTAGGAAAATGTTTTTAACTGTTTTTTGTTTTCGTACATATTCTGATCTGCCCGCTTTTGAAGGGCATCCAGATTCGTATCTGTCCGTGGATCAAAGACAGCATATCCACAGGCAATCTGCAGATGGATGTTTCGGGAGGAGGCGTTGTAAACGGCCTCCTCTTTTCGCAGACAGCAGATCAGATGGCTGATATCACAGGTATTATGGTCGTCAATCAAAACACAGAATTCATCCCCGCCGATGCGGTACAGTTTTCCGTGACGGGAGAAAATTTTCCGGAGAATATGTGCGGCATCCGTAATATACTGATCCCCACAGTCATGTCCGAATTTATCATTGTAGTATTTCAGGTTGTTCAGGTCAAATACAAACAACAGAAGATTTGTCAGTTTTTTGCACCGGCTGGTATCTTCGTGGTAAGCATTCCGGTTGTAGCAGCCGGTCAGGAGATCCTTTTCCGCAAGTTCACGGTAGAGAGCCGCGCGACGGCCGGTATCGATTTCCTTTAGGGATACGAATGCGGTGTCGCAGGCAAGGGTTACGATAAAAAGCAGCATGGCGATGCGGCCGACAATTTCGATGTCCTGCGACCCCTGATAATAATTGTACATGTCGGAAAAAAGAGCACCGATCAGAATAATGATCCCTATGGTACAGATCCACAGGGCATGTGTCGTCGTGTGGTGATAAAATTTGTTGCAGATGGTATAGATAAAATATAAAACTGCAAGGCCGATCATGACATGGGTCATCCAGAGTGTCTGCGTCAGGTCACGGATATCCATAAGCTGCAGGAATAAAACAACTGCAATCTCTGCCACATCCAGCCAGACAAAAATCCGGCAAAGATACCGGTCCCTTGCTTTTAAATAATGCCGGACGAACATCATAAAAGGAATGGGCAGCAGCAGAAGAAGCATGCGGGTCACATAGGAATGGAACACCGGGTTCTGTGACAGAAGAATGGAAGAGCTTGTTTCCAGGCAGAACCATGCACCAAGATCCGTTGTAAGAATTCCCAGATACAGCATGGATTTGCTCACATATGCCCAATGATGCACAAACAGCCAGTAGATGAGCATCAGAATGCCAAGTACAACGTTCATAATGCCGAGGAGCATGGGGATCCCTGCTTTTAAAAGTTCATGGCGAAACATATGGACACCATCGCCCTGATAGAAAACCGGATCAGACACCTGTTTGTCCAGGTTGCAGTTGATGAGTGTGACGAGGATGCTACGTGTATTTTCCGGGACAGAGACCATTTCACAATTACGTCCGGTTGTATGCAGAATACTGTCCGTTTTGAGGCTGCGCGTATAAAGCAGCTTTCCGTCTACTTCCACAACCACGGTCTGATGCTGGCTGTAAAACATCAGGGTAGAAGCCTTTTTGGTCCATCGGACATCGGAAATCCGGTAAACAGTAGTTGCTTTGGATACCTTAACACGCCGGGACGGGAGCATCTGGATGTGCAGATCCGCGCTGTGGTTGCTGAGACTGTATGAGGTACACTGCCAGCCGAAAACCAGTGCAACAGCTGCAATGATAAGAATAAGCAGATAAAGCGTGCTTGTAGTTTTGTATTTGGTTAAATCAGGTTTTTTCATAACATGTATTCTCCGTAATAAGAGGTTCCTGTAAATTTGCCTAATAATTTCATCATAGCGTAAAACACAGAAAATGACAATCTACTTCCTGGCAAATTTATGTATTTTTATCGGAACTTACAGGGAAAATCTTGACAGCATCCATGGATTGTATAATAATGAACTATATTTAAAATAAGAAAAAGGGAGCTTTCAAAAAGAAGGCTGAGAGTAAGCTGTATTGCTTTGACCTGTAACCTGATTTGGATAATGCCAACGTAGGGAAAAATGAAAGTTACCACACACGTGTAAGCATTATACGTGTGTTTTTTTATTTTATACAAGGAAGGGAGAAACCAATGAGAGAATACAAAACGCAGATGGAAGCTGCAAGAAAAGGAATCGTAACAGAAGAATTAAAGAAAGTTGCACAGAAGGAACACTTGCGTGTGGAAGAGTTGATGCCTCTGGTGGCAGCCGGAAAGGTTGCCATTTGCGCAAATAAAAACCATAAATGTCTGGACCCGCAGGGTGTGGGCTCCATGCTCCGGACCAAAATCAATGTCAATCTTGGAGTATCCAGAGACTGGAAAGATTATGATATTGAAATGCAGAAAGTTATGGCAGCGGTGGATATGGGAGCGGACGCAATCATGGATCTGTCTTCCCATGGAGATACTACAGGATTCCGGAGAAAACTGACTTCGGAATGTCCGGCGATGATTGGAACTGTACCGGTATACGATTCTGTGATACACTATCAGAGAGACCTGGCAACACTCACGGCAAAAGATTTTATTGATGTTGTACGTCTGCATGCAGAGGATGGTGTGGATTTTGTTACTCTGCACTGTGGCATTACCAGAAAAACCATCGATCAGATCAAAAACCACAAGCGGAAGATGAACATTGTATCCCGTGGCGGTTCTTTAGTATTTGCGTGGATGACAATGACCGGGGAAGAAAATCCGTTTTATGAATATTATGATGAAATTCTTGACATCTGCCGGGAATATGATGTGACAATCTCACTGGGAGATGCCTGTCGTCCGGGATGTCTTGCAGATGCTTCGGATGTCTGTCAGATTGAAGAACTTGTCCGTCTGGGAGAACTGACAAAACGTGCCTGGGAAAAGGATGTCCAGGTTATGGTGGAAGGGCCGGGACATATGCCGATGGATCAGATTGCTGCAAATATGAAGATCCAGCAGACCATCTGCATGGGTGCACCGTTTTATGTATTAGGACCTCTGGTGACCGATATTGCGCCGGGATATGATCATATCACTTCTGCCATCGGTGGTGCGATCGCTGCTGCCAACGGTGCGGCATTCCTCTGCTATGTGACACCAGCTGAGCATCTGGCACTTCCGAATGTGGATGATGTAAAGCAGGGAATTATGGCATCAAAGATTGCAGCGCACGCAGCAGATATCGCAAAGCATGTACCGGGAGCCATGGAGATGGACAATAAAATGGCAGATGCAAGAAGAGTACTGGACTGGGAAGCACAGTGGGCATGTGCCATGGACCCGGAGACCGCCAAAGCCATTCGTGCGGACCGGGCACCGGAACAGGAGGATACCTGTTCCATGTGCGGTAAATTCTGCGCTGTCCGCAGCATGAATAAAGCATTAAACGGAGAGTATATTGACATCTTATAGGAGGATGCTTTATGACCTTACAGCAGTTGAAATATGTTACGACCGTTGCTCAGACCGGGACAATCAGTGACGCGGCAAAAAAATTATTTATTTCACAGCCGAGTCTGACCAAAGCAGTCAGGGAACTGGAAAAAGAGATGGAGATTACCATCTTTGAACGGACAAACCGCGGAATTGTCATATCCAAAGAGGGTGAGACATTTTTAGGATATGCCAGACAGGTTCTGGAACAGGCGGCACTGCTGGAGGAAACTTATAAGAAAAAAGCCGGGCGGAAACAGGAGTTTTGTGTTTCCACCCAGCATTATTCGTTTGCAGTCAATGCATTTGTGGAACTGATCGAGCAGTATGGAAGCGAAAAGTATGATTTCTGTCTGCGGGAAACCCAGACGTATGAAATCATAGAGGACGTCGCGCAGATGAAAAGCGAGATCGGAATTCTTTATCTGAACGATTTTAACCGTACCGTACTTGAGAAACTGATCAAGGAACATGACCTTGTGTTTACCGAGCTTTTTGTGGCAAAACCGCATATTTTTGTGAGCACGAAAAATCCGCTTGCGGGCAAAAAGTCTGTGACAATCGAAGAACTGGAGCCGTATCCGTATCTTTCTTTTGAACAGGGGGAACACAATTCTTTTTATTTCTCCGAGGAGATATTCAGTACCGTGGACCGGCCGAAGAATATCCGTGTCAGAGACCGGGCAACCCTGTTTAATCTGCTGATTGGTCTGAATGGTTATACGGTCTGCAGCGGGGTGATTGACGAGGAATTAAACGGAGAGAATATTGTTGCCGTTCCGTTGGAAGCACAGGGGGATATGCATATCGGTACCGTGACGCACAAAAAGGTTCTTCCGAGCCGGCTGGGCGCTATTTACCGGGATGCTCTGGTGCGGTATACACAAAATAAAATATAATTGATAAAAAATATCAATGCAGGCTCTTGACGGGAGCCTGTTTTTTCGTGTATTCTTTCTATTGGTTAGAGATAACTAACTTTGGGAAGGGGCGACGGACTTGAGCAGAGAAATATGGGAGATCATGCGTAAACTGCGTGGCGATGAGATCGAACTTCAGATAGCATTTCAGTGTGCACCGCTGATCACCGGACTGAAAGAATCGAATCTGCTGAATATCAAAAAACAGGATTACCAGCGGATGAAAGATATTTTTAAAGAAAGTGAACTGACGATTTATCCGCTGGGAATTCATGCGGGGAAGATTACCGTGTTCCTGTATCACAGGGAGCGCCTGGAAAAATTTTTTTCCGGGGAAAGTGTGCTTGCGTTGTTACATGAGATCGGTTATATCGACACAGACTTAAAACAGGTGCTGCCGGTGTTTCGCACACATTATCAGCAGTATTTGAAAGAAAAGAAAGTTTTTCCGCATGAGATGGGACTGTTGCTTGGATATCCGCCAGAGGATGTAAAAGGATTCATCCGCAATCAGGGGAAAAACTATTTGTATTCGGGGTACTGGAAAGTATACGACAGACCACATGAAAAAATCCGGCTGTTTAAAAAATATGAACATTCCAGAGAAAAACTGATCCAGCTTTTGTCATATGGAATGCGCATTGAAGAGATTATTGCGATTTGCAGCAATACGGAAATCTGGCAGCTGGTTGATTGTGACTGTCAATATGCATCATAACATTATAAAAAGAAAAGGAGAATTTAAAATGAGTAAGATTTCAGTTGTATTTTGGACACAGGGTGGAAACACAGAAAGCATGGCAAATGCCGTCGTGGAAGGAATCAAAGAGGCAGGCAAAGAGGCAGAAGCTGTATTTGTCAGTGATATGAACATTGATGAGTTAAAGGGAGAGGGTGTATTTGCATTAGGATGTCCTGCCATGGGAGCAGAAGTACTCGAAGAGAGTGAGATGGAGCCGTTTGTTGCAGACGTGGAAGGATTTGCTTCCGGAAAGAAGATTGGACTGTTTGGTTCTTACGGATGGGGTGACGGCCAGTGGATGCGTGACTGGGAAGCACGTATGAGCGGAGCCGGCGCAACGATCGTAGGAGGAGAAGGTGTCATCTGTCAGGAAGCTCCGGATGCAGATGCGATTGAACAGTGCAAGGCACTTGGAAAAGCGCTTGCAAACGCTTAATAACAGAAAAATTTTGTGTGCTGGCACCTGAGTATTTTAGGGAGAAAAATGTCGGATAAGCTGAAAAAATATTATTTTGTTATTGACAACTTATGCTCGTTAGCATATACTAACTGACGTAAGAGATGGAAATGATTCTCAATAAAGTCGCTTGCACGCGGCGGAAAGCAGGAGGATGTTTTTATGATGCCTTTAACAATGTGCAAAGCAGGAGAAGAGAATGAGATCAAAAAGATCGGTGGAAAAGAAGAAACAAGACGCCATCTTGAGAATCTTGGTTTTGTTGTCGGGGGAAAAGTGGCTGTGATATCTGAAACGGATGGAAACATGATCGTGAATGTGAAAGAAGCGCGTGTTGCTATCGGTAAGGATATGGCAAATAAAATAATGATTTAGAAAGGGAGCAGCGATGAAGACATTAAAAGATGCAAAAGTTGGCGAGACTGTCAAAGCTACAAAACTGACAGGCGAAGGACCTGTAAAACGTCGTATCATGGACATGGGAATTACCAAGGGCGTAGAGATTTATGTCCGTAAAGTAGCCCCACTCGGAGATCCGGTGGAAGTTACGGTCAGAGGGTATGAACTGTCCCTGCGTAAAGCAGATGCTGAAATGATCCAGGTAGAGTAATTTTTTTACCATAAGGTTAGTAACGACTTACAAAAACTAGCAGCTACTTATAGAAACTAGTGATTTCAAATTTTAGCAAGGCTGATAAAACAAAAGTGCGCCAGCACAGAAAAGAGGAGAATTATGGCAGTGAAAATTGCATTGGCAGGAAACCCAAACTGCGGAAAAACGACATTGTTCAATGCATTGACCGGTTCCAATCAGTTTGTTGGTAACTGGCCGGGTGTAACAGTAGAAAAAAAGGAAGGACGTCTGAAGGGTCATAAAGATGTTACCATCATGGATCTTCCGGGTATTTATTCTCTTTCCCCATACACATTGGAGGAAGTGGTTGCAAGAAATTATCTTGTTGCAGACAGACCGGATGCAATCATCAATATTGTGGATGGTACAAACATTGAGCGTAACTTATATCTTTCTACACAGATCATGGAACTTGGTATTCCGGTAATCATGGCAGTAAACATGATGGATATCGTTGCCAAGAATGGTGATGTGATACATATCGATAAGCTGAGCCAGAAACTGGGCTGCGAAGTTGTTGAGATTTCCGCTCTGAAAGGAACAGGAATTACAAAGGCAGCAGAAAAGGCCGTTGCTCTCGCACAGCAGAAGAAGAAAGTCACACCTGCACATGCGTTTTCAGCAGAGGCTGAGGATATCATTGCAAAGGTAGAGGATAAGATCAGCTCGGATATTCCACAGGAACAGAAGAGATTTTTCGCAATCAAACTTCTGGAAAAAGACGATAAGATTTCTGAACTCTTAAGTCTGATGCCAGATGTATCTGCAGAGATCAAGGAACTTGAGGATCATTTTGATGATGATACCGAGTCAATCATTACCAATGAGCGTTATGTATACATTTCTTCTATCATTGGAGAGTGTCTTACAAAAGCAAAGAAGGGTGAGAAACTTTCCACTTCGGATAAGATTGATCGTTTTGTTACGAACCGTTTTTTTGCACTTCCAATTTTTGCATTGGTTATGTTTATCGTATATTATGTATCTATCACAACAGTTGGTGCATTCCTTACCGACTGGACAAATGATACATTGTTTGGCGAGTGGATTGTTCCGGGAGCAAGAACCTTACTTGAGAATATTCACTGTGCCGGCTGGCTGACAGGACTTGTCGTAGATGGTATCATCTCCGGTGTGGGTGCTGTACTTGGATTCGTACCACAGATGCTGGTACTGTTCATTTTCCTGGCCTTCCTTGAGTCCTGTGGATATATGTCACGTATCGCATTTATCATGGACCGTATTTTCCGTAAATTCGGATTATCCGGAAAATCATTCATCCCAATGCTGATTGGTAGTGGATGTGGTGTTCCTGGTGTTATGGCTTCCCGTACGATCGAGAACGACCGTGACCGCAAGATGACAATCATGACAACAACATTCGTACCTTGTGGAGCAAAGCTTCCAATCATTGCTTTGATCGCAGGTGCATTCTTCCATAATTCCGGATGGGTTGCATGGAGTGCTTATTTTGTAGGTGTTGCAGCAATTATCTGTTCCGGTATTATCTTAAAGAAAACAAAGATGTTCGCAGGAGAGCCTGCACCATTCGTTATGGAGCTTCCTGCATATCACTGGCCAACCGTTGGAAACGTACTCCGCAGCATGTGGGAGCGTGGATGGTCTTTCATCAAGAAAGCAGGTACAATTATCCTGTTATCAACAATTGTTTTATGGTTCTTAATGAACTTCGGATGGAGCAACGGAACCTTTGGAATGCTTGATTTCGACGGATTAGAGGGTGCTGCTCTTGAGGCTGCCCAGGCAGAATGTGTTCTTGCAAAAATTGGTTCTGCAATCGCATGGATCTTCGCACCACTTGGCTGGACCAAGGCTGGTAACGGCTGGAAGATGGCAGTTGCTGCTGTATCCGGTCTGATCGCAAAAGAGAACGTTGTAGCTACGTTCGGACAGTTATTCGGTTTTGCAGAAGTTGCAGAAGATGGTTCCGAAATCTGGAAGTCACTGTCTTTGGTTATGACTCCGGTTGCCGCTTATGGTTTCCTGGTATTCAACCTGTTATGTGCTCCATGTTTCGCAGCTATGGGTGCGATCAAGCGTGAGATGAACAACGTGAAGTGGTTCTGGTTTGCGATCGGATATCAGTGTATCTTAGCTTACATTGTTTCCCTGTGTATCTACCAGATCGGTACACTGATCACAGTTGGTACATTCGGTGTTGGTACCGTTGTAGCATTCTTACTGATCATCGGATTTATTTATCTGCTGTTCCGTCCTTATAAGGAGAGTAACACATTAAACTTTGACGCAAAGAAAACTGTGTCAGCAAAATAGAAAAAGAAGAGATGCCAAATGATGCAGAGAGAAATGATTATTCAAAAACTGAAGGAATCAGGCTGTAGGATTACCAAGCAGCGGCTGATGCTGCTGGATATTATCCTTGAGGAAGATTGTTCCTGCTGTAAGGAAATCTATTTCAAGGCATCAAAGGTAGATCCAAAAATCGGCGTTGCAACCGTTTACCGCATGGTAAACGCAATGGAAGATATTGGGGCCATTAAGTGTATGCGCGGATTTCAATTGGCGGGTTCTGAATAGTTGAAAAAGGCGGTTTGTCGGAAGATAGGCCGCTTTTTTTCGTTCATAAGAAATAAAAAGTATACAGGCTTGCAGTTTAAAGCTTCCCATAATATAATGTATTGCGATAGGAAAAATGGGATAAAAGGAGTTCATATATGTTAACACAGTTTTCTAGAACGGAGTTACTGCTCGGAAAAGAAGCGATGGACCGGTTGAAAAATGCCCGTGTGGCAGTGTTTGGAATCGGCGGCGTGGGAGGATACGTCTGTGAAGCACTGGTCCGGACAGGCGTAGGCGCATTCGATCTGATTGACGATGATAAAGTATGTCTGACAAATTTAAACCGTCAGATCATCGCAACAAGAAAGACAGTTGGGAAATATAAAACAGAAGTTATGAAAGAGCGCATGCTCGAAATCAATCCGGATGTGAAGGTGGAAATCCATGACTGTTTTTTTCTGCCGGAAAATGCAAAGGACTTCCCTTTTGAAGAATATGATTATATTGTGGACGCGGTAGATACGGTCACTGCAAAAATTGCACTTGTAATGAAAGCAAAAGAGATGGACATTCCCATCATCAGCAGTATGGGGGCTGGAAACAAGTTAGATGCCAGTAAATTTGAAGTGGCAGATATTTACAAGACCAGTGTATGTCCGTTAGCAAAAGTTATGCGCAGAGAGTTAAAGAAACGGGGCGTAAAGAAATTAAAGGTTGTGTATTCCAGGGAAGAACCGATCAAACCGGTAGAGGATATGGCGATTAGCTGCCGCTCAAACTGTATCTGTCCGCCGGGAGCAAAGCACAAGTGTACGGAGCGTCGGGCGATTCCGGGAAGTGTGGCCTTTGTGCCATCGGTAGTCGGACTGATCATTGCCGGGGAAGTGGTTAAAGATCTCGTCAAAGACTGTTAAAATAGGAAGAAAGAACGACTTGCGGTTTCCTTTTTGATATGTGATACTATAAAGGTAGAACAACATACAGATAGAAAGGGAAAAATTATGAAAACAAATGGAACCAGAAGAATTGTAACTTTTATGCTGGCACTGGTGCTGGTGTTCACAACGGTATGTGTTGGCACAACAGAAGTTGAGGCAGCAGAGAAGTTTACTACAATTATTGCACCTACACAGACAGAACAGGCGACAGCAGGAACAGAAGTAAAGACACCGTTTTCTCTGACCAAAAGTTATGGATTTGTTGCACAGATCGTGACAGAAGCACCTGTCGATATGACAATTACGGTATACGACAGTGTGGGAAATAAAGCACAGTGGGCGGATAATCCTTATCAGGTATCATCATCTTCTACCAGCTGGGAGTATGAAGAAGGTTTGTATTATTTTGTAGATCCTGTTCCAAATGTGGATGCCGGGGATTACTATTACGGAATTACATTTTCACAGAGTACAAAATATCTTTTATACATGTATCAGTACAATGGTGGTGCAAAGATCAGCAATGCCAATGCGGTTGTTACCAAAGGATACACCAAGAAGCTTTCTGTTACCGGAGCAAAGGTAAAAGCATGGAAGTCTAAAGATTCCAAAATTGCCAAAGTAGATAAGAATGGTAAAGTAACCGGCGTCAAAGCTGGAAAAACAACGGTTTATGCTGTGACAGAAGATGGAGAGAATCTGACTTGTAAGGTAACCGTAAAGGAAAATAAATTTTCATCCGTAAAGTTAAGCAGTAGCGATGTGGATTACAATAAATGTGTGATGGAAGTTTATAAAGCTTCTTTTGATAAGTCTGGAAATCTTGTTATGACAGCTAGAATTGTCAATAATACGACAGACTATATTACCGCATTGAAGGATGTCAACATTGTTGTGAAAGATGCCAGTGGAAAAACGATTGGTACGTATAAAACGAGCAGATACAATGTTACCGTTTCTTCTTATTCGACAAAAGATGTTAAGTTCACATTGAAAAAGTCTTCTTTGAAGAAAAAGAAATTTGATTTGCGTAATGCTACGATCACCAGAAAGGGCGGCGCGTATTACTATCGTTAATCATTGAAAAAGAAAAGGCGTCCGGAAAAAACGGACGCCTTTCTCATAGAAAAAGCAGATGACGGGAATCGAACCCGCCTCCCCAGCTTGGGAAGCTGGTATTCTACCGATGAACTACATCTGCGTTTCGTATTTTATTATAGCACATTTTTGAAAAAAGTCATCAGGGGAAAAGGAAAAAATCAAAAAAATCAAAAATAGGTAAAATTGGTTTGCTTTTGTAATTAAATAGTGTTAAACTGAAAGCATAAAAGCCAAAGACGGCGTACCTCGGTGAGGTGCGTCGTTTTTTATTTCATAGGAAATGTCGTTTGGTGTTAAATTCCTATGAAATAAAAAATTATAGGAGAAACACAAATGAAAACATTAGAAACCAACGATTGGATTATTTTAAACACAATCATTTATAAAGTCTATACGATGGAAGATTTTGATGAAATGCGAAAAGAACTGTTAGAACAGTTAAAACTGCTGGTGGATTTTGACAGTGCTGATTTTTATCTGGCATCCGTGGAGGATGAAAAGAAACTGGACCGGCCGGTGATGTATAATTGCGACAGTAATCTATCGGAAGAATATGAGGAACTGGATTACAGCAGAGGGATTATGCTCAGCGGGAAATCACTGATTTATCGGGAGACGGATATTATCAGTGATGAGTCGCGTGTGGAAATGGAATATTATAAGAAGGTATATAAGCCCAATAACTGGCATTATTCGCTGCAGGTTGTGATCGCAAAAGATCATCATTTCCTCGGTACAATTACGTTTTATCGTACCATTGGAAAGGAAAATTTTAAATACGATGACATTTTTGTTCTCGATATGCTCAAAGACCATCTGGCCTATCGGATGGAAAAGCATCAAAGACGGGCAGGGGAGGAAGGAGAAAAGCTTACGGTAACGCAGGCCGTGGAACAATATGGACTGACGCGGCGGGAGGATACGATCCTTCGAAATCTGATGCAGGGAAAGGAAAATCCGGTGATCTGCGAGGAACTGACCATCAGCACCAATACGCTCAAAAAACATATTTTAAATATATACCGGAAACTGGGAATACGCAATCGTGTACAACTGTTTAAAATGATCCGGGAGCATGATGAAGCCGGATAGAAGTTATAGGAATTGAGACTTGTTCAGGGCAGAGTACAATGCTATAATGAGGAATGGATTTTACGCAACAATTCAAGAATTGGAGAAATGGCATGTACCGAAAAACTGTAGAGGAATTGCAAAAGGACCAGAGAGAAAAGCTGGTCATCGATATAAGAAGTGAGCAGGATTATATAAAGGAAACTTATCCCGGCGCAAAACATATTTTCTGGGAAGAATTTATGGAGCACATTGGGGAGATCCCGAAGGAGCTGCCAGTGTATCTGTTTTGCTATACCGGGCAAAGAAGCGATGAAATTGCGGAAGATTTGTCAGAACAAGGGTATGAGATTTACAGCATTGAGGGAGGATATCGTTCCTATCTGCGCAAGAAACTGGCCGATTTTATGAAGGAAGATGACGGGACTGCAGAACGATTAGCAGACAAGGCTGCTGATGCGGAACGAAGCATTATTAAAAAATTTAAAAAGACCGTATGGAGACCTTTTACAAAAGCGATCAATGCGTATGAAATGATACAGGATGGAGATAAGATTGCCGTATGCATATCCGGAGGAAAGGATTCCATGCTCATGGCAAAATTATTTCAGGAGCTGGAACGACACGGAAAGAAAAATTTTGAAGTTGTTTTTCTGGTTATGAATCCGGGATATAATGAGGTGAATTACCAGACAATATTAAATAATGCGAAAATGCTCAATATTCCGATTACGGTGTTCCGGACAGAAATTTTTGATACCGTTGTGGATATTACGGATTCCCCGTGTTATCTTTGCGCACGGATGCGCAGAGGGTATCTGTACAGCAAAGCACGGGAACTGGGATGTAATAAGATCGCACTGGGGCATCACTTTGATGATGTCATCGAGACCATTGTGATGGGAATGTTGTACGGCGCGCAGATTCAGACGATGATGCCGAAGCTGCACAGTACAAATTTTGAGGGAATGGAACTGATCCGCCCACTGTATCTTGTGAGGGAAGCGGATATTATCCACTGGGCACAGTACAATGACCTGCATTTCATTCAGTGTGCCTGCCGTTTTACCGAAGGGTGTGCATCCTGTGGAGGAACAGAAAAAGGGTCAAAGAGAGCAGATGTGAAGCGTCTGATCCATAGTCTTGAACAGGAGAATCCTTATGTAGCTAAAAATATTTTCCGCAGTGTGGAGAATGTAAATTTAAATACCGTGATTGGATATAAAAAAGATGGGGTAAGATATCATTTTCTGGATACCTATGACGATGCTGCAAACCCAAACAAAGAATAAAAAACCGGATACCGTAATTTGCGATAAACAAAAAGCGGTATCCGGTTCTATTTATGTATTCGTATATTCCGGCAGGAAAGATTATTCTGCGTCTTTTGGCAGATGAAGATGTTTCTTGATAGCCGCAAAACTTTCGGCACTGATCACATGCTCAATACGGCATGCATCTTCTGTAGCTACTTTCGGATCGACACCCAGCGCGACCAGTCCTTTGGAAAGCAGCTCATGCCGCTCGTAGATCATTTCTGCGATGGCACGTCCTTCGTCTGTCAGATATATAAATCCGGCGTCTGTGACCGTGATCTGATTTTTTTCACGGAGATTTTTCATGGCGATACTGACACTTGATTTTTTAAAGCCAAGTTCGTTGGCAATGTCAACGGAACGCACCACCGGAAGTTTTTTACTTAATATTAAAATAGTCTCTAAATAATTCTCGGATGATTCCGTACTATGCATGATTGATTCCTCCCAATGTTACCTTTTGTTTCATTAAGTAGGATTATAACATAATCTGCGTAAATGGTCTAGCAAAAAAATTAACAAAAGTTGTTGACAACTAATGGGAGTTAGGATATACTAACATTGAATCAGAAAAAACGTATGGATCGTCCTCTTTGTTTGATGGAAGGAGTGGTAGTAATGGGTACCGCAATTGTATTAATCATCTTGTTAGTAGTGGTTTCTCTTGTGATTAGAAGCATCATCAAAGACAAAAAAAATGGAAAATCCATAACCTGTGGTGGTGACTGCAAGAACTGTCATGGGTGCCATTAATTAAATGTTCAACATACTTTATTGCAAAGAGACTGGCTTGTGCCGGTCTTTTTGTCGTTGCCTGGTTCCGGGAGAGGACGGGCGAAGCAGTTGAATCCCCTGGGTGTGAGTGTTATAATGATTCAGGCAAATAAATATAAAGGAAAAGGGATTATGAGAAAATTACTGATTTATCTGAACGAATACCGCAAAGAATGTATTCTGGCGCCGCTGTTTAAGCTGTTAGAAGCATCTTTTGAACTGGTTGTTCCGCTTGTTGTGGCAGCGATTATCGATCATGGAATTGCGGCATCAAACAAGTCTTATATTTTTAAGATGGGAGGCGTTATGGTGCTGCTTGCACTGATCGGACTGGCATGTTCGATTACGGCACAGTACTTTGCGGCGAAAGCGGCGGTAGGGTTTTCTACCAAAGTCCGCTATGCACTGTTTTCCCATATTCAGAAACTGTCTTTTTCGGAAATGGATACCATTGGGACTTCTACGCTGATCACACGTATGACCAGCGATATCAACCAGACGCAGTCGGGCGTCAATATGGTACTCCGGCTGTTTTTAAGGTCTCCGTTTATTGTATTTGGTGCCATGATCATGGCATTTACCGTGGATGTAAAGGCAGCGCTGATTTTCGTCGTTACAATTCCACTTTTGTCGGTTGTTGTTTTTTCCGTGATGCTTGTCAGTATTCCGCTGTTTAAGAAGGTACAGCGCGGGCTTGATGAGGTTCTCGGACACACGCGGGAAAATTTAGACGGTGCCCGTGTCATCCGTGCCTTTAACAAGCAGGAAGAGGAAACGAAGGATTTTAATGAGAGCAACGCTTATCTGACAAAGATTCAGATGCTGGTAGGAAGAATTTCCACATTGATGAACCCTCTGACTTATGTGATTATTAATTTCGCAATTATTGCGGTGATCTGGGTCGGAGGCCGGCAGGTTGACATCGGAAGGATCAGTCAGGGTGAGGTGATTGCACTGGTAAACTATATGTCACAGATACTGGTGGAGCTGGTAAAACTTGCAAATCTGATCATTACCATCAATAAGGCGATTGCCTGTGGAAACCGTATTCAGGAGGTGCTTGAGGTAGTACCGACGATTACGGATTCTGTCACAGAGACAAAGAAAAGCGCATCCGGTGAACTGGAGGTGGAATTTTCCCATGTTTCCATGAAATATGCGGGAAATGCGCAGGATTCTCTTACAGATATTAATCTGAAAGTGAAAAAAGGACAGACAATCGGGATTATCGGTGGAACCGGTTCCGGTAAAAGTTCGGTGGTCAACCTGATCCCGCGTTTTTACGATGTATCCCAGGGAAGTATAAAAGTTGCGGGAACCGATGTGCGAGAGTATCCGCTTGCGGATCTGCGACAGCGCATTGGTGTTGTCATGCAGAAAGCCGTATTGTTTCAGGGAACGATTGCACAGAATCTGCGCTGGGGAAATCCGGATGCGACAGAGGAACAGTTGTGGCATGCGATTGAAGTGGCTCAGGCAGCGGATGTGGTAAAGGGAAAAGAAGGCGGTCTGGATTATGTGATTGAACAGGGCGGACGAAATCTCTCCGGCGGACAAAAGCAGCGTCTGACGATTGCCCGTGCCGTTGTAAAAGATCCGGAGATCCTGATTCTCGATGATAGTGCGTCGGCACTGGATTTTGCCACCGATGCGCGCCTGAGGGCCGCACTGCGTAATCTGCAGGGAAATAAAACCATATTTATTGTTTCCCAGAGAACTTCCTCCATCCAGTTTGCAGACCAGATACTGGTGATGGATGACGGACAGGCAGTGGGACTGGGAACGCATGAGGAGTTGCTTGAAAACTGTGAAATTTATCGTGAGATTTATGAATCTCAGTTTAAGAAAGAAGATCTGAGAAAGAACGGAGGTGCAGGAAATGTCTAAGCAGAAGAACATGACCGGACAGATTGCAACACTAAAAAAAGTGATGCATTATCTGAAACACTATATTCTCATACTGATTCTGTCTGTTGTGCTGGCAACGGTGACAGTGGCACTGACTCTGTATTTCCCGATTCTGACCGGACGGGCGATTGACCTGATTCTGGACAAAGGAAATGTGGATTTTCCTGGGATTCTTGCAATTGCAAAAGAAGGCGCAATTGTAATTGGCATCACGGCTGCGGCACAGTGGATTATGAATATGTGCAATAACCGTATGACATACAATATTGTCCGTGATATCCGAAGGGATGCGTTTGAGAGGATCGAGCATCTGCCGTTGTCTTATATTGACAGTCATTCCCATGGGGACATGGTCAGCCGTATCATTGCGGATGTGGACACGTTTGCGGATGGTCTGCTGATGGGATTCACACAGCTGTTTACCGGTCTGGCAACGATCATCGGTACTTTGCTGTTTATGCTCTTTGTCAATGTTAAGATTACTGTAGTGGTTGTGCTTCTGACACCGATTTCTTTGTTTGTGGCTGGCTTTATTGCAAAAAAGACGTATTCCATGTTTCAGCTGCAGACGCAGACGAGAGGAGAACAGACAGCGCTGATTGAAGAGATGGTCGGAAATCAGAAGGTCGTACAGGCATTTTGCCATGAAAAGGAAGCACTCGGACAGTTTGCGGATGTAAATGACCGTCTGCAGAAATATTCGCTGCGGGCAACCTTTTTTTCAAGTCTGGTGAACCCGAGTACACGTTTTGTTAACAGTCTGGTATATGCAGCTGTGGGAATTACGGGAGCACTTGCCGTTATTCTGACAGGCGGAGCATTTTCTGTCGGAAATCTTTCCTGTTTTTTGTCTTATGCAAATCAGTATACCAAGCCGTTTAATGAGATTTCGGGGGTTGTGACAGAACTGCAGAATGCTCTGGCATGTGCGGCGCGTTTCTTTGAACTGATTGAGGCAAAAGAAGAAGAGCCGGATGCAGCAGATGCGTATCAGTTAGAACAGGCAGACGGAACGGTAGACATTGACCATGTGTATTTTTCCTATGTGCCGGAGCAGAAGCTGATCGAGGATTTTAATCTGCATGTACAGCCGGGACAGAGGATTGCCATTGTCGGCCCAACCGGATGTGGAAAAACGACACTGATTAATCTTTTGATGCGTTTTTATGATGCTGATTCCGGGCATATCCAGGTGAGCGGACATGATGTGATGCACATGACCAGACACAGCCTGCGGAAAAATTATGGAATGGTATTACAGGAAACGTGGCTGAAAAAGGGAACCATCCGGGAGAATATCTGTATGGGAAAACCGGATGCAACCGAGGAAGAAATGATTGCAGCGGCAAAAGCAAGCCATGCACACAGCTTTATCCGCAGACTGTCGAAAGGGTATGATACTGAGATTACAGAAGATGGGGGCAATCTGTCACAGGGACAAAAGCAGCTTCTTTGTATTACCCGTGTCATGTTATGCCTTCCGCCGATGCTGATTCTTGACGAGGCTACTTCCTCTATTGATACAAGAACGGAAATCCGTATACAGAAGGCATTTCTGACGATGATGAAGGGACGTACAAGTTTCATTGTGGCGCATCGTCTTTCCACGATCCGGGAGGCAGACAGTATTCTGGTCATGAAAGACGGAAAGATTATCGAACAGGGAAATCATGATACCCTGCTGGCACAGAACGGCTTTTATGCAACGCTGTATAACAGTCAGTTTGATCAGGGTTAAAGCCCGGTTTCGGCTTTATAAGAGTATGCATTGGAGATGCGTGTGTTTTCTGCCGTCAGCGTAACCGGTTCCCGGTAATAGGCAATTACCGGAGTGCCGACCTGTAGAGTCTGAAACAGTTTTTTTGCCTTTTTCGGAGGCACATTGATACAGCCGTGAGAACCGGAAGTTTTGTAGATCTCTTTGCCAAATGTGCTGCGCCAGCTTGCATCATGAATGCCGACATTGTATGCAAACGGCATGAAATATCTGACATTGGACGCATAATTTTCGCCGACAAGTGTGGCATCTTTCTGTTTGTATGCAATCTTAAAGATGCCATCCGGTGAGCCGTTTCCGCGGCTGATGTTTCCCGAAACAATGCCGGTGTCTGTGACAAGTGATCCGTCCTTGTAATACCAGAGATGCTGGCTGGTATAGTCAATTTCCACATAAGTATTGCCGATATCATCCAGTCCGCTCTGCATGGCGCGCTGCTCATAGACAGGTTCCCGTTTTACAGGTTTTCCACCTTTTAAGTCTTTTAAGAGCTCTTTTTTTTCTTTGGATTTGTCAATTACCCAGCCGTAATCGCCACCGCCGATTTTTACGGTGTCCCCTTTGCTTGTCTTGAATTTCCGTACATCCCCATAGGTGTTGTAAGTACTTGCCAGATGCTGGACATAGGAAGTCAGCCGGGTATCATTGATGGAAACCGAGCCGTCTTTTTTGAGGTCAAGTAAAGACAGGATACCGGCTTTATCCAGCCCTTCGTCAGCTCCTTTGATTTCGTAGGTGACGGTTGCGGCCATATACCGGTCAAGCTGTGAAACCGTATCTGCAATCTGCTGGTCATCTGCTGTTACGGACGGTTTTTCGTAGCAGGCATCGGAAAGCGTGAGTGTAGTTTCCTGATCGTCTATGGCTTTTTGGATTTCCTTTATGATCTCATCGCGGATGGGGGTATTTCCTGGTGTCTCATTTACGATGGTATAATCATCATCCGTAATACGCAGGTGTGCATTCTCCGGTGCTTCGATATAGGAAGGATCAAAGATAGCCAGCGCATCGGTCAGCTGGTTTAATGCAGTTTCATCGTAGTGAAAAGAACGGTTCAGATCTATTTGGTGTTTTTGAAACAGGGCAACCGGCCACAACAGGATTTTCTGCTGTTTTACAAGTGATTGTTCTTCACCGGAACGTTTGTAAGTATAGGAAAAGTCACTTCCGGAAAGTGTGTATTTGTTCCCTTTGCGATCCGTTATGTGCAGCTGGTAATTTTGCGCGGAAGCAATGTTTTTTGCTTCCAGATCATCCGCAGTCTGGTTGCCACAGGAAATCCCACCGATGGTTGTATGGGGGAAATAATGCCCGTGGTAATAAACACAAAAACCTGCATAGACGCCGATGACAGCTGCACCTGTACCGCAGAGAATGCCGCGGAGTACCCTCAAAGAGGTTGTTCGTTTTGCCATAAAACTCTCCTTTTTATGAGACGTGATCTGGTTTTAAATGAGGAACCGGCATATACACCGGTACACCGTTTTGATAGGTGAGAGAAACCTCTCCCTGGATTAACGGGTAAAGATAGTTGTAAAGCTCCTGACGGATATCGTTTCCGTGTGCATTGATCCATTCACGCGGGATGGATTTTGCCTCATTGGCAATGCCGCGGATCGGGGCATGGTCATAGGCTACCGCATATGGGGTATTCGAGGTGCGCGTCAGGGTTACCATGGAGGCGGTTACACCTTCCTCAGCGAGCAAAACAGCATGTTCTCCGAGTGCAAATGCCTCTGATTGATCGGTAGCAGATGCCAGATGGGAGGCACAGCGCTGCAATACATTGATTTCTATGGAACGGACTTTGACGCCGATGTTTTCCTTGACCAGAAATTCAAGTGCTTTTCCGGCTCCGGAGAGCTGCTGGTGTCCGAACTGGTCAGCCACTGCTTTGGAAGCTGTGATGTAGTCTCCGTTTTTGTCACGGATTCCCTCGGATACGGCAACAATCACATTATTTAATGTTTTTAATTTGTTCCGGATATCGGTCAGAAACTGCTCTTTGTCAAATGCAACTTCCGGGAGATAAATAAAATGCGGGGCAGTGTTGTAGTCATTTCGCGCCAGGGCGCTGGCAGCAGTGAGCCATCCGGCATCGCGCCCCATAATTTCTACGATAGTGACGCTTTTTACCGCGTAAATAAACGTATCGTGTGCAATTTCCAGCATTGTGGATGCAATGTATTTGGCGGCAGAACCGAATCCGGGTGTGTGGTCGATCATGCATAGATCGTTGTCAATGGTCTTTGGAACTCCGATAATCCGGATGTCGCTCTTGATTTTGGCGGCATAATCGGATAATTTAAGTACAGTATCCATGGAGTCATTGCCACCGATATAGAAAAAGGCTTTGATGTTTAATTTTGCAAACTGGTTGAAGATGAATACATAAGCAGAGTCGTCATCTTTGTAGTCCGGAAGTTTGTGCCGGCAGGAACCTAAATACATGGCCGGTGTAACTTTTAACCGGTTAAGGGTTTTTTCATCCGGGATCATCTGGGAAAGATTCAGATAACGCTCATTTAAAATACCGAGGATTCCATTGATTGCCCCGTAGCAGGTGTCGTACTTGCCGGACTTTTTTATTCCGGAGATGACTCCGGCGAGACTGGCGTTGATTGCTGCGGTTGGGCCGCCTGACTGTGCGACCATACAGTTTGACTGATTCATATGTAGCTCCTTAAAATGATATAATGTATGTGTACTTCATTGTAGAGGTTTTGGAAAGGAATCGCAAGTGAAACAAATGAAAAATCATAATTTCTATGACAATTGCATGCTGTGTCCGCGCACATGCGGGGCGCAGCGCAGTAAGGGAAAAACTGGAATCTGTGGGGTGACAGAGACATTAAAGGTAGCACGGGCGGCTCTGCATTTCTGGGAAGAACCGTGTATCAGCGGAACAAAAGGTTCGGGAGCCGTCTTTTTTTCCGGCTGTGCCCTGCACTGTGTGTTTTGTCAGAATGAGTCGATTGCACAGGGGACTGCGGGAAAAGAAATCACACCGGAACGGCTGGTGGAGATTTTTCTGGAACTGCAGGAACAGGGGGCGAACAATATCAATCTGGTTACACCGGGGCAGTATGTGCCGCATATCATCCGGGCGGTAGAACAGGCGAGACGGCAGGGACTTGCGGTTCCTATTGTATACAATACGGGAAGCTATGAGAATGTGGATACCATCAAGGCACTGGAAGGAATCGTGGATATTTATCTTCCGGATTTTAAGTATATGGACCCGTTTCTTGCGGCAAAATATTCCCATGCACCAGATTATCCGCAGACAGCAAAGGCTGCAATTGCAGAGATGGTGCGTCAGCAGCCCCGGCCGGTGTTTGCGTGGGAAGAAAAAAGAGGCGAAGACGTGCCAGAGGAAGCCTGCGAGAAAGCTGTGATGAAGAGGGGTGTGATTGTGCGCCAGCTGCTTTTGCCCGGATGTCTGAAAGATGCCAGAAACATTGTCCGGTATTTATATGAAACATACCAGAATAAAATCTATGTGAGTCTGATGAGTCAGTATACGCCGCTAGAACATGTCAGAGATTATCCGGAACTTGCGCACCGGGTGAGCCGGCGCACATATGACCGCTATGTGGACGCTGCGATTGCGCTTGGAATTACCCAGGCTTTCATTCAGGAGCCGGGGGTGGCAAAAGAAAGTTTTATTCCGGATTTTTCAAATGCAGAAGGCGTGTGAAATAATTGGAAAAATGTGTAAAATTGACTGGTTTTTTGACAGATATTGTAGTACCATAGATACATATAAGAGGAGTAATCAGGGAGGTATATGATATGGCAGAAAAGCCGGCAGGACATATTCTGATCGAATGCCCGAATACCATTTTTCATCTGTATGCCCGTGATGAGGGAGAGTTATCAAAAATTGAGACCTTTCTGCGCAATATCCGCGGAATCAAGCGGCTTGGGCTGAATGATATTTATATATGGTGCAATCGTCAGGGAATTTTATATGTTACAAAATTTCATTATCGCAAGGATTTTTCCCTGTGGTTTAATATGAAATCCTACTATCTGTATTTTTTACAGAAATTCCGTTATCAGTTTGCGCAGTATGCGGGATAAATATTTGTTGTTACTGTGTATGAGAGACCGTCAGTGGATTGCACTGCGGTCTTTTTTCTTATATAATGAGGAAACAGGAAAAGCCTGAAACGAAAAAGGAGAGTGAATATGAGATTTCCGGAATTTTTAAAAGAACATGGAACGATCGGATTTGTTGCGCCGTCATTCGGCTGTGCGACAGAACCTTATTATACAGCATTTGCACATGCAAGAGAACGGTTTGGGCAGATGGGATATCATACACAGATGGGGCCGAATTGTCTGGTGGATAAGGGAATCGGGATCAGCAACGACCCGGCATTATGTGGCAAAGAACTGAATGAAAGCTATTGCGGAACCGAAAATGACGTCATTATTTCCTGCGGTGGCGGGGAGCTGATGTGTGAAGTTGTTCCGTATATTGATTTCGCAGGGATTGCGCAGGCGAAGCCAAAGTGGTATATGGGGTTTTCCGATAATACCAATTTTACGTTCTTATCTGCAACGATTGCGGATACGGCAGCTGTTTACGGACCGTGCGCAGCCGCGTTTGGAATGGAACCGTGGCATCCGGCCGTGCAGGACGCACTGGATCTGCTCTGCGGAAAGATTACCCGTGTGCATAATTATGATCTGTGGGAGAAAGAATCTGTCAAAGATGAAGAACATCCGCTGGCGCCGTATCATGTGACGGAGCCGGTGGAACTGAAAGTATTTCCACAGGGAGCCGAAAATGTTACAATGGAGGGAAGACTGATCGGCGGATGTATGGATTGTCTGGTAAACCTTCTCGGTACGCGCTTTGATCACGTAAAAGAATTTCAGGAGCGGTATAAAGAGGATGGATTTCTCTGGTTTCTGGAAGCCTGTGATCTGCATGTGATGTCCATCCGCCGTGCCATCTGGCAGATGAAAGAGGCCGGATGGTTTTCGCATGTGAAGGGATTTCTAATCGGACGGCCGGTGTGTTTCGGAGAAGAAGCATTCGGGATTGATCATTACCGGGCAGTAACTGATCTGCTGGCAGAGTATCAGGTTCCGGTGATCATGGATCTGGACATCGGACACATGGCTCCTATGATGCCGGTTGTTACCGGGGCCATGGCAAAAGCACATGTGCAGGGAAATACATTTGTTCTGGATTATGAATGGAGGTAAAAATGAAAGGTTTGAAAAAATATATGGCAGGTATTCTTGTGGCAGGCATGGTTCTTGGAAGTGCAGCAGTTCCGGCACCGGTGTATGCGACAGAGGCAGAGGATGCACAGGAAGATAACGGGGATGATGTGGAAATTACACTGGACGACAAGCCATATCTGGCGCTCGGAGCGGATCTGACTGCAGACCAGCAGCATACCGTGTTATCTTATATGGGGATCGAAGCGGCGGATTTTGATAAATATGATGTGGTTTATGTGAGCAATGCAGAAGAACATCAGTATCTGGATTCTTATGTTCCGAAAAAACAGATCGGAACGAAAGCGCTTTCTTCCGTGCTGGTTTCCCTGGCAGATTCCGGTAACGGGCTGAAGGTATCCACATACAACATTAACTACTGTACGGCGGGCATGTACAAGAACGCACTTGCCACTGCAGGGGTGGAAGATGCCAATGTGATTGTTGCGGGACCGTTTCCGCTTTCCGGGACGGCAGCACTGGTCGGAACGTTTGAGGCATATGAAAAACTGACCGGAAAGGAACTGGATGAATCGGTTGTGGATGCTGCAATGGATGAACTTGTCACAACCGGAGATCTTGAGCAGAGCATTGACGGCGATTCCAATGATGTGGAGGCGATGATTGCAGATCTGAAAGGGCAGATTGCCAGTGGAAAGATCAAAACGCCGGAGGAGATGGAACAGGCGATTGAAAAACTTGCGGATAAATATGATCTGAAATTATCGGACGATGACAAGCAGAAACTTCTTGGTCTGATGAAAAAACTGCAGGGACTGGACCTGAACTGGGATTCCATTAAAAATCAGGCATCTGCATGGGCTTCCCAGCTGCAGAATCAGCTTGCGGACAAGAATATCGGACAGAAGATAGCAGCCTTTTTTGAAAAGCTGTTTGATATGATCCGGAGTCTGTTTCAAAAATAAAAACATAAAATTTGAGTAAAGTGATTGTAAAAACCATGAGAAGTGTTTTATAATAAATCGAAGCATGTAAAAAAAAGAAGAACAAGAAAAGGAAACAGATATGAATGGCATAATGATTGTCCTGACACTTCTGAGTGGTGTTGCACTATTTCTTTATGGAATGTCTCTGATGGGAGACGGACTCAAACGTGTGGCAGGAAACCAACTGGAGCTTGTATTGTATAAGCTCACAAATACACCGATCAAAGGTGTACTTCTTGGAACGATAGTTACAGCGATTATTCAGTCATCTTCCGCAACGACCGTCATGGTTGTCGGATTCGTAAATTCGGGAATGATGAAAGTCGCACAGGCGATTGGAATTATCATGGGAGCAAATATCGGTACGAGTGTTACCGGATGGATTCTTTGTCTTTCCTATATTGATGGGTCCAGCGGTATCGCACAGTTGTTGTCCACGGCAACCATTTCTGCCGTTGTTGCGATTATCGGTATTATTTTTAAGATGTTTGTCAAAAAGGCAAACTACAAAAATGTGGGAGATATCATGCTTGGTTTTGCAATCCTCATGGTAGGAATGCAGACGATGAGCGGGGCAGTTTCCCCATTGAAAGATAACCCGCATTTCGTCAATCTTCTCACAAAGTTTGAAAATCCGTTTATGGGAATTATTGTGGGAATTGCGTTTACTGCAGTTTTACAGAGTGCTTCCGCATCCGTTGGTATTCTGCAGGCATTGTCCGTGACCGGAAGTATCAGTTTTGCGGCAGCACTTCCGATTACGATGGGAATTGGAGTAGGAGCGGCCTGCCCGGTACTGCTTTCTTCCATCGGTACAAATAAAAACGGAAAACGTACAGCCCTGATTTATCTGCTGAACGATCTGTTCGGTATGATTTTCTGGTCGATTGTCTTTTACAGTGTCAATGCTTTTGTACACTTTAAGTTTTTGAATATGACGATGAGCCCGATCAAGATCGCCATGATGAACTCTATTTTCCGTCTGGCAACAATCATGATTTTGCTTCCGTGCATTAATCTGATTGAGAAACTGGTATTCCGTCTGATCAAAGACGATCCGGAGGATCTGGAAGAGCAGGCAGATTTCGATCTCCTCGAAGAACGATTTCTGGCGTATCCGGCACTTGCCATCGGACAGAGCCATACGGCGGTCAACGGCATGGCAAAGAAGGCACGCAAGAACATTAACCGTGCACTTTCACTGTTAGGAGATTATTCACAGGATAAGTACAATAAAGTACAGGAAAAAGAAAACCTGATTGACAAATATGAGGACAAGCTTGGCACATATCTTATGCAGCTGACCGGACAGGAGATGTCTACCGTCCAGATGCAGCAGGTGTCAAAATTCCTGCACACGATCAGTGATTTTGAGCGTCTGGGGGATCATGCGGTCAATATTTCTAATGTTGCAAATGAAATTTCGGAAAAGAAGATTACATTTTCCGAGTCGGCACAGAAGGAACTTTCCGTGCTGGAGGCAGCAGTCAGGGAGATTGTCGATCTGACAGTTGATGCTTTCTGCGAGGATGATCTGGAGATGGCTGCAAAAATCGAGCCTTTGCGGGAACTGATCGGAATTTTGTGCAATGATCTCAAAAACCGGCATGTAACCAGACTGCGGGAAGGAAAATGTGAATTCCGGCAGGGATTTGCGTTTAATGATCTGCTGACGAATCTGGAAAGAATCGCAGCGCACTGTTCCAATGTTGCGGTAGCAATGATTGAGACGGAGACTTCGGAATTTGATACCCATGAGTATTTAAAGAGCGTCCGTCACATGAAAGACGATGCTTATCTGGAGTGCTTTGATTCGTATGCACGCAAATACAGTATTCCACCGACAAAAAAAGAAAAGAAAAATAAGTAGTTTTTCATCCCCCGGAAATTTCCGGGGGATTTTGTGTACCATTTATCGGACACTGAATATGAGATACTGTCTTCAACCAAAAAGAACGGGAAATAAAAGAAAGGAAGAAGACAAAATATGAAGGGATATGTGGTAGAAAACGGATATATGGGATATCTGGACGGAAAGTATGTTTTATTTGCAGATGAGAGCGATTATGAAGAGGTGTATGAGGAACAGTAAACGTTACGGTTCATGCAGTGCCGGAACACCACCGGGAAACCATGAAACTTCATTGAATTTCTGGTCTGCTTGTGGCATAATATAGATGTTAAGTTTCTGTACAGGAGGTGTCTGATATGAGAAACGAGATACAGGTTGCCGGACAGCAGACCGGTATAAAATTACGCCCGTATGAACATCATGCAAAATATTACGAAACGGATCAGATGGGCATCATTCATCACAGCAATTATGTGAAATGGATGGAAGAAGCGAGAATGGATCTGATGGATCAGATGGGGCTGAGCTATAAACAGATGGAAGAAATGGAAATTATCAGTCCGGTTTTATCCATTGCGGTAGAGTATCACAGTATGGTACATTTTGATGATACCGTTGTGATTCAGACGAAACTGGTGAAATATAACGGAATTAAGATGGAAGTCGAGTATGTGATGACGGACAAGGAAACCGGAGAACTGCGGACGACGGCGAGAAGCAGCCACTGCTTTTTGAACCGTTCCGGAAAACCGATTTCCCTGAAACGTTCTTATCCGGAACTTGATACGAAATTTTTTGAGATGAAGGAGGACATGCAATGATACCGGAAAGACTTGCTGCGCTCAGACAGGAAATGGAAAAAAGGGACATTGCAGTTTATATTGTGCCAACCGCTGATTTTCATGAATCGGAGTATGTTGGAGAATATTTTAAAGCAAGAAGATTTATTACCGGATTTACCGGTTCGGCCGGAACAGCAGTGATTACACGGACTAAGGCCGGACTGTGGACAGACGGAAGATATTTTGTGCAGGCGGCAAAACAGTTAGAAGGAACAACTGTGACACTGTACCGTATGGGAGAGGAACATGTTCCTACGGTTGATGAATATGTGGAACAGACGCTGAAAGAGGGCGGGACCATCGGATTTGACGGAAGGGTTGTCAATGGAAGATGGGGCGCAAAACTGCAGCAGATCGCAGAAAAGAAACACGGAAAACTTTATGTACAGGAGGATCTGATCGGACAGATCTGGAAAGATCGTCCGCCGATGTCCAAAGAACCTGTGTGGATTCTGGATGAAGCATACAGTGGAAGAAGTACAAAAGATAAGCTTGCCGCAGTCCGTGAAAAAATGAAGGAAAAAGGTGCAGAGGTGCATTTGCTGGCTTCTTTGTATGATATTGCGTGGCTTTTGAATGTACGTGGAAATGACATCAGTTATGTACCGGTTGTTCTTTCCTACCTGGCATTGACACAGGAACAGTGCATCTGGTTCCTGCAGGAAGAAGTTGTCGATGATACCCTGCGGGAATATCTGCAGAAGAATGGAATTACCACGCGTCCGTATGAGGCATTTTATGAGTATGTAAAAACATTGGAGAATCAGACGATTCTGCTTAATCGTGCTGTGGTTAATACAAAAATCTGTAATAATCTGCCGGAGTCTGCACAGATGATAGATGCAGAAGATCCGACGCTGGAGATGAAAGCTGTCAAAAATGAGACAGAGATTTCCAATACGAGAAAAGCCCATGTAAAAGATGCAGTGGCAATGTGCAGATTCATGTACTGGCTGAAGAAAAATGTGGGGAAAATTCCAATGACGGAAATTTCCGCATCGGATTATCTGGAGAGTCTCCGCAGAGAACAGGAAGGCCTGCTGGATTTGAGCTTTGATACGATCTGCGGGTATGCGGATCATGGAGCAATCGTACATTATGCAGCAACACCGGAAAGTGATGTTCCACTGAAACCGGAGGGACTTCTTCTGGTGGATTCCGGGGGACATTATCTGGAAGGTACGACAGATATTACGAGAACATTTGCACTCGGACCGGTGACAGAAGAGATGAAAACGGATTTTACCCGTGTATGCAGATCCAATATGAATCTGGCAAATGCCCGTTTCCTGTATGGATGCAGCGGGATGAACCTTGATATTATCGCGCGTGAACCGTTCTGGGAAGCCGGACTTGACTTTAAACACGGGACCGGACACGGTGTGGGATATGTGCTCAATGTGCATGAAGGACCGAATGCATTCCGCTATAAAGGAACTGAGGATCGTCCGGGGGGAGCTGTTTTTGAAGAAGGAATGGTAACTACGGATGAACCGGGAATTTATATCGAAGGAAAATACGGAATACGTCTGGAAAACGAATTAGTATGCCAAAAAGGCGAAAAAAATGAATATGGTCAGTTTATGTATTTTGAAAATCTGACCTATGTTCCGTTTGATCTGGATGCTATCGATCCGAAACAGATGACGGAGGTTGAAAAGAAACGTCTGAATGATTACCATGCCAATGTATACAAAGTTGTTTCCCCGTATCTGCAGGGAGAGGAGCTGGCATGGCTGAAGGAGGCAACACGGGCAATATAAACCGTGGCCGGGAAGGAAATGTAAAGTAATGAGTGAAAAGCTGGTGCTGATTGATGGACACAGCATATTAAACCGTGCATTTTTTGGACTGCCGGATCTGACAAATTCCGAAGGTCTGCATACCAATGCCGTGTACGGATTCTTGAATATTCTTTTTAAAATATTAGAGGAGGAACAGCCGGATTATCTGACGGTTGCATTTGATGTTCATGCACCAACTTTTCGTCATAAAATGTATGAGGCATATAAGGGAACACGAAAACCGATGGATGATGCCCTGCGGCAGCAGGTTCCGCTGATGAAAGAAATGCTTGCGGCGATGGGGGTCTGTACCATCGAGATGGAAGGATACGAAGCCGATGATCTTCTCGGTACACTTGCCGGAATGGGAGAGCGTGCCGGGATGGAAGTTTCTGTCGTATCCGGGGACCGCGATCTGCTGCAGCTTGCTACGGATCATGTCAGGATTCGTATTCCAAAGACGAAGCGTACCGGAACAGAGATTGAAGATTATCTGGCGGCAGATGTCAAAGAACGGTATCAGGTGACACCGAAGGAATTTATCGACGTAAAAGCCCTGATGGGGGATACGGCAGACAATATTCCGGGTGTGCCGGGAATTGGAGAAAAAACAGCGACTGCGCTGATCGGACAGTATGGATGCATTGAGGAAGTTCATGCACATGCGGATGTGGTAAAGCCACCGCGTGCATCCAAAAATATTGTAGAATACTGGGATCAGGCAGTGATGAGCAAAGAACTTGCAACCATCATCACAGATGTTCCGGTGGATTATGATTTTGCCAATGCAAAGATAGACGGAAAGGCTTCTCTGTATACAGAGGAAGCCTATTTGCTGTGTAAGAGACTCGAATTTAAAAATCTTTTGAACCGGTTTACCGTGGACGCACCAAAAAACCATGCGGAAGAAAGTTTTCAGATCGTAAAGGATCAGAAGACGGCAGACCGGATCTGGAAAAAAGCCGAGGGAAAAGCGGCAGGCTTTTATGTGGTGGAGCAGGGAGTACAAAACCAGCAGCTTTCCCTGTTTGATACCGCAGAGGAACAGAAATTTGCCGGGCTTGCCATTTCGTTTTCGGAAGAAGACAATTATCTTATGGTGGCTTCACAGGAACTTCCGGCAGAAAAATTAAAACAGGATCTACTGGAACGACAGGAACTGTATGCGGCAGATTTAAAGCCGGCGCTGGCTGCTTTTGATCTGCACGATGTACCGGAAGAAATGAGAACCCGTTTTTTTGACCGTACGATTGCAGCATACCTGCTCAATCCACTCAAGGGAGCGTATCCATACGAGGATATTGCAAAAGACTATCTGGGACTGATGATTCCGTCGAGAACAGATCTGCTTGGCAAACAGATGCCGGGGGATGTCATCACGGAAAAGGAAGCGGATGTGCTCCGGTATGCCTGCTGGGAATCTTATATTACATGGAAATCAGCCGCAGTTCTTAAGGAAGGACTTAAGGAACATGGGATGGAGCAGCTGATGCGCGAAATCGAGATGCCTCTGGTGTTTGTCTTATCGGATATGGAACAGGATGGAATCTGTATCGATGCCAATGCATTAAAAGAGTATGGTCAGAAACTGTCGGTTTCCATCGGGGAACTGGAACAGAAAATTTATGAGGAAGCGGGAGAGACGTTTAACATAAATTCTCCGAAACAGCTCGGCGTGATTCTTTTCGAAAAGATGCAGCTTCCGAATGGAAAAAAGACAAAGACCGGTTTTTCGACTTCTGCAGAAGTCTTGGAAAAACTTGCCGGAGATTATCCGATTGTTGCAGATATTCTGGAATACCGGAAACTTTCCAAACTCAAATCTACCTATGCAGATGGTCTGTCAAACTTTATTGATGCAACCGGAAAAATCCATACAACGTTCCATCAGACGATCACGGCAACCGGGCGATTGAGCAGTACAGATCCGAATCTGCAGAATATCCCGATCCGGATTGAACTTGGAAAGATGATAAGAAAAGTATTTCATCCAATGCCGGGAGATTTGTTTGTCGATTCCGATTATTCACAGATTGAATTGCGGCTTTTGGCACATATGTCCGGTGATGAGCAGCTGATTGAGGCGTTCCGCGAAAATCAGGACATTCATCGAAGTACGGCATCCAAAGTATTTCATGTAGCGTTTGATGAAGTGACAGACTTACAGAGAAGAAATGCCAAGGCTGTAAACTTTGGAATTGTATACGGCATCAGTGCCTATGGACTGAGTCAGGATTTAAATATAGGAACCAAAGAAGCGCAGGGATTTATCGACAGCTATTTTGAAACATATCCGAAGATCAAAGAATTTCTGGACAACACCGTAGCACAGGCAAAGGAAAAGGGATATACAAGAACTTTGTTTGGACGCATCCGTCCGATTCCGGAGCTGTCATCGGGTAATTTTATGACAAGACAGTTTGGCGAGCGTGTCGCCATGAATGCCCCGATTCAGGGAACGGCGGCGGATATTATCAAAATTGCCATGATCCGGGTACATGACCGTCTGATCCGGGAACATTTCCGTTCGCGTCTGATTTTGCAGGTACATGATGAACTGTTGATTGAGACTGCGGAGGAAGAAAAGGAAAAGGTCATTGCACTTTTGGAAGAAGAAATGCAAAAAGCAGCCGATCTGAAAGTGGAACTTGCCGTCGGTACGGCATGCGGACAGGACTGGTATGAGGCTCATTAAGAAAAATATACGAAAAGGAACAAACCCGGGAGGTGATGGAATGCGGTTTATTGGAATTACAGGAGGGGTGGGAGCAGGAAAATCTGCCATACTTGCACATCTTGCGTCAAAGCCGGGCATCAGGGTTATGCTGGCAGATGAGATTGCACATGATCTGATGCAGCCGGGGACGGAATGTTTTCAAAAGTTAAAAGAAAAATTTGCCGGGGACGATATTTACCAGCCGGACGGATCGTTTGACCGTGCGCAGCTTGCAGCTGTCATCTTTTCCGATGACCGGAAAAGAGAAGAACTGAATGCCATTGTACATCCGGCGGTCCGGGAATATGTTCTGCAGCAGAAAGAGACAGAGGAACGGGCTGGAAAACTTTTTCTGCTGGTTTTGGAAGCTGCACTTCTGATCGAGGAACATTATGATGAAATCTGTGATGAACTCTGGTATATTTATACTACAGAAGAAAACCGGAGAGCTCGTCTGAAGGCATCAAGAGGGTATTCCGATGCACATGTGGACCGGATTTTTGCCAGCCAGCTGAGTGAGGAGGAATACCGCAGACACTGCCGGGTGGTAATAGATAATAACGGGACATTGGAAGAAACACTGACACAGACAGAGGAAGCGCTGAGGAGAGAAGCATATGAATAACGTATTTGGTTTGGATATAGGAACCCGCAATGTGGTGGGAACGGTTGGACACCGGACAGAAGATGGAGCCTTTATTGTAGAGGCACAGTATGTCAGACAGCATGAGACACGGTCCATGCTGGATGGACAGATTCATGATATTGGAAAAGTGGCGCGTACGATTTCCGCTGTAAAAGCAGAGCTGGAGGCGCAGCTGGATGCACCGCTTTCGGAAGTGTGTATTGCAGCCGCCGGCCGTGTGTTAAAAACCGTCACTACGCATGTGGAGTATGAGTATGCGGAGGAGTCGGTCGTCACAGGAGAAGATATCCACACATTAAATCTTCTGGGGGTAGAGCAGGCACAGGATATTTTGCGGGAACAGAATGACACAAAATATAAGTTTTACTGTGTCGGATATTCGGTTGTGAAATATTATTTAAACGAAGAAGTATTTATCAGTATTGAAGGACATAAAGCAAATAAAATCGGTGAGGACATTATCGTAACATTTTTGCCGGAAGATGTTGTGGACGGGCTGTATTCCGCAGTCGGTCAGGCTAAAATGACGGTTGCCAATATGACACTGGAGCCAATTGCGGCGATCAATGTGGCAATCCCTGAAAATTTCCGGATGTTAAATATTGCACTGGTCGATGTCGGAGCGGGAACATCGGATATTTCCATCACAAGAGAGGGAAGTATCATAGCTTATGGTATGATTCCATATGCAGGGGATGAACTGACCGAGCTGATCGTGCAGCAGTATCTGGTTGATTTTCAGACTGCAGAGAAAATGAAACTGGCATCTTCGAGTGAGGATGAAGTGACATATGAGGATATTATGAGTATTTCCCATACCATTCCATCCAAGGAGATCTGGGAGCTGGTTGCCCCGACGGTGGAGAAGATTACTTCCGAGGTGGCTGCAAAGATCAAGGAACTGAATGGGGATAAAACCGTAAGCGCCTGCTTTGTTGTCGGTGGTGGCGGAAAGATTCACGGATTTACGGAAAAACTTGCCGGGCATCTGGATCTGCCGACGGAGCGTGTGGCATTAAGAGGCGAAGAAGTGCTTAAAGAAGTGACATTTGAGCAGGAAGATATCAAAAAAGATCCGCTGCTTGTCACACCGATTGGAATCTGCCTGAATTATTATGAACAGAAAAATAATTTTATTATGGTCCGCTTCAACGGAGAACGCCTGAAACTGTATGATAATAACAGACTTACCATTGTGGATGCGGCAATGCAGGCGGGATTTCCGAATGACCAGCTGTTTCCGAAACGCGGAATGCCGATCAATTTCACCGTGAATGGAGGCGCAAGAATCGCAAGAGGAGAGGCTGGGGAGGCCGCCATAGTGACGATGAATGGCCAACCGGCAAATATCAACACACCGCTGGAGCCAAATTCCGATATTACGATTGAGCCATCAACGGCAGGAGATAATGCGGTGTATACCATCGGACAGCTTCCGGAGTATCACGAGTCCGTGATTTCGTTTGTGATCAATGGACAGAACGTGGTATGTCCGAAATTTGTCGAGGTAAACGGAAGCCTTGAACCGGATTCCTATGAAATTCAGGAGGGAGATTCCATCGAGACACGGAATTTTTATACCGTTGCACAGATTGCAGAATTTATGGACGTGGAAATTGACCCGGACAGTGAAATTCTGGTCAATAACAGGGAAGCGGGGATGGAGACCCTGGTATACGAAAATTTCTCCATTGACTGGACACCGTTAAGCTTCGGGGTTGCGTCAGAGAGTGAGAATCGGTATAATGCAACAGAGGGGGTTACAGATTCCGCGGAAATATCGCAGGAAGAAATGACTCCGGAAACCTCCGGGGAGACCAGGGCGGCTGAGTCGGAGAAAAAAGATACGGTCTGTGTTGTCACGGTAAATGGCGAGACGGTGGAACTTACGGGAAAAGAAGATTACATATTTGTGGATGTTTTTGACCGGATCACGTTTGATCTCAACGCCGGAAACGGACGTGCAATTGCAACGCTTGTAAATGGCACGGAAGCTGAATTTTCCCAGCCGCTTAATAATGGAGACCGGGTAGAAATTTACTGGAAAGAGAAATAGTATGTTAGAATTATGCAGTATTGCAAGTGGCAGCAGTGGAAACTGTATCTGTGTAGGCTCGGACAACCACCATGTGTTAATTGATGCGGGGATCAGCGGAAAGCGGATTGAGAATGGATTAAACGAGGTGGATTTAAAGAGTCAGGATATGGATGGGATTCTGGTTACACATGAACATCTGGATCATATCGCGGGACTTGGTGTTATGGCAAGAAGATATGGGCTGCCGATGTATGCAACAGCAGGAACCATTGAAGCCATTAAGAACACGCCGTCTGTGGGAAAGATCGACCCGGAATTATTTCATGAAATTGTTCCGCAGGAAGATTTTGTAATCGGAGACCTGACGATTACCCCGATCCATATCTCACATGATGCGGCGGATCCTGTGGCATACCGGATAAAAAAAGAAAACCGTACCTTTGCGGTAGTAACCGATCTGGGAAATTATGATGATGAGATTGTGCAGCAACTGCAGGGACTTGATACTTTGCTGCTGGAGGCAAATCATGATATTCATATGCTCGAAACGGGCGTATACCCTTATCCGCTGAAACGCAGGATTATGGGAAACAGGGGACATCTGTCGAATGAGCGGAGTGGCCAGCTGCTCTGTGAACTTCTTCATGATAAATTCGGCACAGTGGTACTGGGCCATTTAAGCAAGGAAAATAATTACGAGGAACTGGCGTATGAAGCGGTGCGTCTGGAAGTTACGATGGGGGATAATCCGTACAAAGCGGATGATTTCCCGATGTATGTGGCAAAAAGAAATGCGGTTTCGCCTGTAATTCGTGCAGAGTAAAAAGGAGAGTTTATATTATGGAAAAAACAATGGACAAAGCAATTATTACAGTAGTAGGAAAAGATACCGTCGGTATTATTGCAAAGGTATGTACTTATCTTGCTGACAACGGCGTAAACGTGCTTGATATTTCACAGACGATTGTTTCTGGATTTTTTAATATGATGATGATTGTGGATATGGCAGATGCAAAGAAGCACTTTGCAGAGATTTCCGGAGAAATGGATGCATTGGGAGAAAAAATAGGCGTTTCAATCAAATGTCAGCGCGAAGAAATTTTTGAAAAAATGCATCGTATCTAAAACATGGAGGAAGCAAAGAATGATTAACAGCTGGGAAGTACAGGAAACCAACGAAATGATCGAGAAGGAGAATCTGGATGTGAGAACCATCACACTCGGGATCAGTCTTCTTGACTGTATTGATTCGGATCTGGATCGTCTGAATCAGAATATTTACAACAAGATTACAACCGTGGCAAAAGATCTGGTAGCGACCGGAGAAAAGATTGAAAAAAGTTATTCCATTCCAATCGTAAATAAGAGAATTTCTGTGACACCAATTGCGCTGGTGGGCGGTTCGGCTTGTAAGACACCGGAGGATTTTGCTACAATCGCCGCAACTATGGATCGTGCAGCAAAGACGGTCGGCGTCAATCTGATCGGCGGATATTCCGCACTGGTATCTAAAGGCATGACGAAAGCGGATGAACTTCTGATCCGTTCTATTCCACAGGCACTGCACAGTACTGAACGTGTATGCAGTTCCGTAAACCTGGCATCCACCAAGACGGGCATTAACATGGACGCAGTACGGCTTATGGGCGAGATTATTCTTCAGACGGCAGAAATTTCAAAGGACAACGATTCTGCCGACTGCATGAAGCTGGTGGTCTTTTGCAATGCACCGGACGATAATCCGTTTATGGCAGGAGCTTTCCATGGAGTGACCGAGGCAGATGCGATCATCAATGTCGGAGTCAGCGGACCGGGTGTTGTAAAAAATGCGCTGGAAAAAGTACGCGGAGAGAATTTTGAGGTTCTCTGTGAGACGATCAAAAAGACGGCATTTAAGGTTACCCGTGTCGGCCAGCTGGTGGCACAGGAGGCATCTAAGATGTTAAACATTCCGTTTGGTATCGTGGATCTTTCCCTGGCACCGACTCCGGCAATCGGAGACAGTGTTGCGGATATTCTCTGTGAGTGCGGTCTGGAGTATGCAGGTGCACCGGGAACCACTGCAGCACTTGCCATGCTCAATGATCAGGTAAAGAAGGGCGGCGTGATGGCTTCTTCTTATGTGGGTGGTTTAAGTGGTGCTTTTATTCCGGTCAGCGAGGATCAGGGGATGATCAACGCGGTAGAGGCAGGCGCAATTTCTCTTGAAAAATTAGAGGCAATGACCTGTGTATGTTCGGTAGGTCTGGATATGATCGCCATCCCGGGAGATACAAAGGCAACAACCATTTCCGGAATGATTGCAGACGAGATGGCAATCGGAATGGTGAACCAGAAGACAACCGCTGCACGTCTGATTCCGGCTGTGGGAAAAGGTGTGGGAGACAGAGTGGAATTTGGAGGATTGTTTGGATATGCCCCGGTTATGCCGGTAAACAAATACTCCTGTGATGACTTTATCAACCGTACAGGACGTATTCCGGCTCCGATCCATTCTTTTAAAAATTAATAGGTAAAAAACAGAAGTAAAAAATTTGGAGCAGATTTATGATAGCATATGAAAAATTACCGCTGGATAATGAAGTGAAGGCAGCTTTAGAAGGACTTGAGATTGAATATGTGTTCCAGCCGATCTTTTATAAAGATTGTGTGAGAATATATGCATATGAAGCGTTGATGAGACCAAAGAAGATGACGGTGGGGCAGCTGATTGATGAATTTGCCAGGGATGAGAAACTGCATATACTGGAAGTTGCCACTTTTTTTGGTGCAACACAGGCGTATATTGAGCGGGGATATCAGGAATATCTCTGTATCAATTCTTTCCCGTCGGAAAGTTTTACGGAGAATGAGGCAGAAGCATTTGATACTTATTTTGGAAACCAGAAAGGAAAAAGGATCATTGAGATTTTAGAGTATCCGAAAGTTTCCCTGCGCGAGTGGGTCAGAAAAAGTGAGATGGTCCAGAATAAGCACTGGAAGGTATCGCTGGATGATTTTGGCATGGGTGAAAACAATATGAATGCTGTATATCTGTATACACCGGATATCGTAAAACTGGACCGCTCCCTGATCTGTGGAATTGACAACGATGCCAGAAAACAGGAGAACGTCCGTACATATCTGGAAAGTTTCCATGAAAGAGGAATGCAGGTGCTTGCGGAAGGTGTGGAGACAAGAGAAGAGTGTGATTTTTTACGGTCTTTGGGAGTGGATCTGTTTCAGGGATACTATCTGGCTATGCCGGCATAAATACAAAAAGAGAGCGTGCGAAAGCACGTTCTTTTTTTAAAAAAATAAATTATCTGAAAAAACATAATAAAACAAACAATTATGAGAAATATAAAGGAAAAATAAAAAAGAAATAAAAAAACAGGTTGACATAATGTAAAATGCGTGTTATATTTAAGACAACAAAAAAACAAGCAGCCATCACGAAGGGTGACGAGAAAGCTCTGGACGTGAAATCTAATGTAAGGAGGTACAGTCCAAAGGGAACATAAGCCATTGGCAGGGAGCAACCAAACACAGGTCATCAGGCTTCACTTGATGAAAGAATAAACATTCGGGAATGGAAACCAGTGACAGAGTACAAAAGAGAGCGGACAAAGAGGAACGGATAAAAGGTGATTTGTCCAGAACGTCATTTCGGTAAACAAAAGAAGAATGGATATAGAACAAAAGATGAAGTGAGGAGCAGTCCAATGGAGTGTGGAAATCATTAGGCGTCATCAGAAGTATCTGATGGCGTCTTTTGTTGTGCATGAATAAGAATTATCCACGGGTTTTGGAAATAACGTGACCAAAGATAATCCAGTGGGACATCTCCGATGCGTTATTACTGTCGATATAAAACGTCTGTCCGTAATAGGTGAGAGGTTCTAAGCGCCAGGGATCTGTCTGGCGAAGGCGGCGGATGTAAAGAAGACCGGTCACTTTGTTAATAAAAATACCGGTGTCGCCATCACGTATGGGATTCCGCGCGATTAATAAAATATCGTTTGCATGATAGACAGGAGACATATGATCACTTGTGACAAGAAGTGCACAATCAATCTGGTTTCCATAGCGTTTGCGGTATCCGGAAATATTGATTTTTTCGAGAGAACAGGAATCATACACCATTCCATCGTGCATGTTTCCACTTGGAATGATCATAGTGGTATAGTCCTCGCGGGAAACCGATGGAACCGTTTCCAGATTTCTGGCAAAATCGAATTCAAACTGTACAAGGGATTCAATAAAATGTAACTGTGTAGGCGAAAGATTGCGCATGCGGTCATAGGTCTGGAATAAATCAGAGGATTCGCCACATAATTCATAGAACATCTTTCCGGTAAGCTGGCTGAGCTTATATACGGTATAGACATCGACTTTTCCGGTATCCCCATTGGCAAGTCTTTTGTACGAGGAAAGGGACATATCTAGTGCTTTTGCCATATCCTGCTGTGAATAGCCGAGTTTAAAGCGCTCTCTTTCCAGATTTGTTCCAAGATTTCTGGATAATTGTTCGCGTGTCAGCATGAACCATCACCTCCAAATAAAATATCAAATCTATTATAATAATAAACGCTAAAAAGGTCAAATGACATATCGCGTTTCCGGATAAGGATCATTTCTGACCCCTGACCGACAAAAGTCGCCGGAAATATAAAAAAATTTAGCCCCGAATTGAAAAAATAGGAAAGATATAATCAATATGTAAATAAAAAGTCAAATTCAGTCAAAACAAAAAGAAAGGGGAAAGACGAAAGGTATAGGATAAATACATAAAAGGGAACTGATGCGTCCGGCATACAGTTCTTTTTTTTGTTTTTTATGTGAACGAGTGCACAAAAGCAGGAAATTATGGTAAACTGTTTCATAGGAATAATGAGCGGATGTATGCTCATGAAAAGGGGTATTATAAGTGGAAAAACAACGATTACATTATTATGAACAGCTTGCAGAACTGTATCCGACGATTGGAAAAGCATCTACGGAAATTATCAATCTGCAGTCTATTTTATATCTGCCAAAAGGCACGGAACATTTTTTGTCGGATATACATGGGGAATTTAAAGCATTTTCCCACGTATTGAGAAACGGGTCTGGAGCCGTCCGCAAAAAGATTGATGACGTATTCGGGCATACGCTAAGTACGGCAGATAAGATGTCTCTGGCAACACTGATTTATTATCCACAGAAAAAAATCGAGCTAGTGCGTCAGACCGAGGACGATATCGAGAACTGGTATAAGATCACACTGTACCGGCTGATCGAGGTGTGTAAGACAGTATCTTCCAAATACACCAGATCCAAAGTGCGCAAGGCGCTGCCGGAGGATTATGCGTATGTAATCGAGGAACTGATTACGGAAAAGCAGGAGGTTTTGAATAAAGAGGCCTATTACGAGGCAATTATCAACACCATTCTGGAACTTGGGCAGGCAGATAATTTTATTGTGGCACTGGCGGAACTGGTGCAGAGGCTGGTCATTGATCATCTGCATATTCTCGGGGATGTGTATGACCGCGGTCCGTCACCGGACCGGATTATGGATCAGCTGGAACAATATCATTCGTTTGATATCCAGTGGGGGAATCACGATATGGTATGGATGGGGGCAGCAGCCGGGCAGCTTGCCTGCATTGCATCTGTGATCCGGACAAGTATCCGGTATGGGAATCTGGATCTGATTGAGGATGGTTATGGCATCAATATGGTTCCGCTTGCAACATTTGCCATGGATGCTTACCGCGATGATCCGTGCAGACAGTTTGTACTGAAAGATTCCACGGATGAGGAACGAAGCAAGAAAGAAACGCTGATGAACCGGAAAATGCATAAGGCAATTGCCATCATAAAGTTTAAACTGGAAGGACAGCTGATCCACAAATGGCCGGAGTATGGTATGGAAAACCGCTGTCTGCTGCACCGTATTAATTACGAGAACAAAACAGTGGAAATTGATGGAAAAACTTATGACATGCTGGATACCAGTTTTCCTACCATTGATCCGGAACATCCGTATGATCTGACACCTGAGGAACAGGAAGTCATGAACCGGCTGCGCACCTCGTTTATACACTGTGAGAAACTGCAGCGCCATGTACGGCTTCTGCTAAAACGAGGCAGCATGTATAAAGTCTACAACGGAAATCTGCTTTATCATGGATGTGTGCCGCTGAATCCGGATGGGACATTTAAGAAAGTAAATGTATATGGCAGGGAATACAGCGGAAAAGCACTCTATGATGTGCTGGAATCCTATGTCCGCAAGGCATTTTTCTCTCTGGATGAAAAAGAGAGGGAAAAAGGAAGGGATATCATGTGGTATATCTGGACGGCACCGGATTCTCCTTTGTACGGACGGAGTAAGATGGCAACGTTTGAGCGGTATTTTCTTGCGGACAAGTCCATGCATCATGAGAGTAAGAATGCGTATTATCATTTGTTTGACAAAGAGGAAACGGCAGATAATATACTTAAAGAATTCGGGCTGACGGGGGATTTTGTGCATATCATCAATGGTCATGTACCGGTAGAGCGCATTGCCGGCGAAAATCCGGTCAAGTGTAACGGAAAACTGATCCTGATCGACGGTGGATTTTCAAAAACATACCGGAGAAAAACGGGAATTGCAGGATATACACTGACGTACAATTCTTATGGACTGACGCTTTCTGCCCATGAACCGTTTGACTGGTCAAACGAGGCGGTAAGAGATGAATTGGATATTGTATCGCATCAGGAAGCAGTGGAATACCGGGATAAACGTATTCTGGTGGGGGATACAGACGTTGGTAAGCGCATGATGATCCGCATTGAGGAACTGAAAAAACTGATTCAGGCATATCAGGACGGCGAAATCGCCGAACGGGATGCCAGTAGTGCTTATAAATGGTAGAGGATAAGTTATGTATCAGGTAGAAGGCTACGCATTTGAAACAAAAGAACAGGAACATACAGCAAAACATGAGGTAGAGATCATCGGCTATATCCGGAAAAATACGAGAATGGATGATCCGGATATTGTGCTGGCGTTATATAACAAACTGGTGTTAAAAGAAATTTTTGTCACGCCGGTCGGATATGATTTTTTGCACAGGCTTCAGGAATATCTGTATACCATTCCCTATATCCGGAGAGAAGATATTCTTCCGATCACGGTGTATGAACCAGAAGGAATGGTTTCAAAAGAAAAAAGAAGCAAAGAGGAAATAAAGCAGAAGAAAAAAAGACAGAAAAACAAAGAGCATGTGGTCAGTAAAAACCGCCGGAAGAAGAACCGGGATTATCAGAAACTGTTTCACATCAGTACATTTTTCGCAGTTGTTTTTGCACTTGGCATCATTGGGATGCTTGTGATTACATGGCTCAGCGAAGATAATGTGACGATTTTAAACTATGAAAATAAGGTGATTGATAAATACGAAATCTGGGAAAAACAGCTGGATGAACGGGAAAGCCAGCTTGAGGAGAGGGAATTGAGACTGACGGAACAGGAGGCAGAATAGAGATGGACAAAGTGAAGATCCTTGTGGTAGATGATGAGAGCCGGATGAGGAAGCTGGTACGGGATTTTTTGACCCGGCAGAACTATGAAGTCTTAGAAGCAGCAGATGGAGAGGAAGCACTGGATATTTTTTATAAAGACAAAGCGATCGCTTTGCTGATTCTGGATGTGATGATGCCAAAGATGAACGGCTGGGAAGTCTGCAGGGAAATCCGTCAGACATCCAAAGTCCCGATCATCATGCTCACGGCCAAAAGTGATGAGAGTGATGAACTTATGGGATTTGACCTTGGGGTTGATGAATATATAACCAAACCGTTTTCACCGAAAATTCTTGTGGCGCGTGTCGAAGCGATTTTGCGCCGGACCAATAAGATCGGCGATGCGGCCGATCTTAAGACGGCAGGAGAGATTATTCTGGATAAGACGGCGCACGAGGTGAAAATTTCGGGAAATCCGGTAGAACTCAGTTTCAAGGAGTTTGAACTGCTGGAATATTTTATGAATAATCAGGGGATTGCCCTCTCGAGGGAACGCATTTTAAACAGTGTGTGGAATTATGACTATTTTGGGGATGCACGGACGATTGATACACATGTAAAAAAACTGAGAAATAAACTCGGGGCATGTGGAAGTTATATAAAAACCGTATGGGGAATGGGTTACAAGTTTGAGGTGTCCTAAATGGAAAAGAAACAAAAGACTTCCCTGACGTGGCAGCTGATTTTGACGATGGTTGTCATTGTTGCGGGAACGGTTGCGATGTGCTGGTTTTTTAATACCACCTTTTTGGAAAAATATTATATTTTTCATAAGGAAAAAGAGTTAAAAAGCAGTTTTGACCAGGTAAGGCTGATTTGTGAAAAGCAGGGGGATTCCAGTGATGATGCGTATGTGCAGTTCGAGAAAATCTGTGCAAACGGAAATATCAATATGCTTATTGCAGATCAGGACAGAAACCTGATATGGAGTTCCTACAGCAGTGCACAGCGTTTTCAGATGCAGATGGAGGACTGGCTGTATGGAAGTGACCGCAGCCGTGTGCAGGTGCTTTCATCCGGAAAGGATTATACGCTGCTTCGGCAGACCGATGAACGGCTGCAGTCGGAGTATCTGGTTCTTCTGGGAACTTTAAAAAATGGAAACAATCTTTACATGCGTGCGGCTGTGGAAAGCATTCGGGAAAGTGCGAGCATAACAAACCAGTTTTTTGTAATGGTGAGCACGGGAGCCATCATCTTAAGTGTGATTCTGATCATCGTTCTCTCGAAAGGAATTTCCCATCCGATCCATGCCTTATCCGATATTGCAAGAAGGATGACACAGCTGGATTTTGATGCAAAGTATATACCGGTACGTCATGTGAGCCGGGAGATTGATGAACTTGGAAATTCCATGAATGAATTGTCGGAGACACTGGAAGAGACGATTTCGGAACTAAAGACAGCAAACGTCAGCCTGCAGCAGGATATCGAGAAAAAAGAACAGATCGATGAAATGAGAAAAGAATTTCTTTCGAATGTTTCACACGAGCTGAAAACACCGCTGGCACTCATACAGGGATATGCGGAAGGATTAAAAGAATGCATCAATGATGATGCGGAGAGCCGTGATTTTTACTGTGATGTGATTATGGATGAATCGGAAAAGATGAATCATATGGTAAAGCAGCTGCTGACACTCAATCAGCTGGAGTTTGGCAATGATACCGTGGAAATGACACGGTTTGATATCACGGAGCTGATTGACGGCGTGATCCAGTCTGCATCCATCATGGCGGCACAAAAACAGGTGAATATCGAATTTTACAGGGAAGGTCCGGTATATGTCTGGGGGGATGAGTTTAAGGTGGAAGAGGTGATTACGAATTTCCTGACCAATGCCATGAACCATGCGGCAGGAGAAAAAAAGATTACCATTCGTTTTCAAAAACATGACCATCTGGTACGCACGAGTGTGTTTAATACCGGTGACCCGATTCCCGAAGAGGATCTTGACAAGATCTGGGTGAAATTCTATAAAGTAGACAAAGCAAGAACACGTGAATATGGTGGAAGCGGAATCGGATTGTCCATTGTCAAGGCAATCATGGATTCTTTTCATCAGAAATGCGGTGCAGTCAATCACCCGGACGGTGTGGAGTTTTGGATGGAATTGGAGACCAATAATTAATGCAAAGAAAAGATTGTCTTATTTTTCAGAATATGATACCATAAAACATAGATTATAGGGCAAAAGTGACAAGAGGGTAAAAGAGTATGAAAAAGAAAATAAGTCTGCCTGTGATGGCAGTGTCAGCAATACTCCTGTTGGGAGGCTGTGGAACCCAGATGTATGATTTGTCAGAGGACGAAGAAAATCTGGTCGTGCAGTATTCGGCGCATATTCTTGCAAAGTATAATATTGAGCAGAAAGACGGAATGACAGCCGCTTCATCCGAAGAGACACAGGAAACACAAAAACAGGACAGCCAGATGCCGGAGAGCCAGAATACCCAGAGTGCGGACAACAACATGGCGTCAGATGCCACGGGAGAAACCCAGACACAGGAGATGGAGACGATGCCGATCGCCGAGGCAATCGGACATGCATCGGGTCTGACCGTTTCTTACAAAGGATACAGGGTTCAGAATATCTATCAGGAGGGAGACTATTTTGCAGTAACTCCTGAGGATGGAAACAAACTTGTTGTGATGAAGTTTGAAATTAAAAATAAGGGGAAGAAAAAGGTCAGGCTGGATACAGAAAAACTCGGTATTACATTTTATGCATGTTTTGACGGAAAAAACAGGATAAAGGAGACTGCTTCGCTCGGAACCAGAAGTCTTTCCTCTTATGGGGAAACCATCAGGGGCGGAAAGAAGAAAACAGCGGTTTTACTGTTTCAGATTCCGAAAGACCAGGCTGATAAAATTTCGGGTGAGACACTGTATGCAGAAATAAAAGATACAATTTATTCTCTGAAATACAAATAAATGCCCCCAAATTTTACAAAATATGATATAATAAACATAAGGGATTACCAATACAGAAAAGTGCGGGAGGACGTATATGGATACAAATATTCTGTTAGAGTCAGGGACGAACGAATTAGAAATTTTAGAGTTTACATTAGGAGATAATCATTACGGAATCAACGTGGCAAAGATCAGGGAGATTTTGTCATACCAGAAGGTTACTCCTGTACCGAATACACATCCGAGCGTAGAAGGCATTTTTATGCCGCGCGAGGTGATGATTACGGTCATCAATCTGAAAAAGTGTCTTGGCATGGAGGATGATGGACAGGAAGGTCTGTTTATTATCACGAATTTTAATAAACTTGATGTGGCATTTCATGTGGATCAGGTGGTAGGAATTCACCGTGTATCATGGAATGAGATCATCAAACCGGATTCTACGATTAATGGAGAAGACGGAAGTGTTGCAACTGGTGTGATCAAGATGGACGGAAAACTGGTTGTTATTCTTGACTTTGAGGCAATTGTATCATCCATCAGTCCGGAAACCGGTCTTAGGGTCAATGATATTGAACAGATCGGGGAGAGAAGCCGGAGCGAGGATCCAATTCTGATTGCAGAGGATTCTCCGTTGCTGAGCAGTCTGATTACGGACTGCCTGAAAAAAGCAGGATACGAAAAACTGATTGTTACATGTAATGGAAAGGAAGCATGGGACAAGATTCAGGAATTTGAAAAGGCGGGGACATTGGACGAGAACGTTCATTGTGTCATTACCGATATTGAAATGCCCCAGATGGACGGACATCGTCTTACGAAGCTGATCAAATCAGATGACAAACTGAAACATCTTCCGGTTATCATTTTCTCCTCTCTTGTAAATGAGGAAATGAGAAGAAAAGGGGAGTCGCTTGGTGCAGATGCACAGCTGACCAAACCTGAAATCGGAAGTCTTGTAGATGCCATTGATGAATTACTTGCAAAGAGAAACAAATAAATTCCGGCAAAACAGTAAGGGGTGTGATGGCTTCATCACATCCCTTTGCAGGTTTATGGAATAAACAGATGGAATGGAGAAAAACACATGGGAGACCACTCATCGGAAAATTATCTGGATCAATTATTAAATTCCATGCATGGAGAAGAAACGGAACATCCGAAGGAACAGCAGGCAGCAAAACAGGTTCTGAGAGATGATTTTGAAAAGCAATTGTTTGGAGAAGAAGAAACGAAGGAAAAGGCAAAAGCGAAAAATGAAGAAGATTTTTTGAGGGAGTTTGAGGAAGAACTGCTCAAGGAAGATATTCCGGAGTATACCGAGAGCCTGAATCAAAAAAAACAGGAAGAAAAAGCCACACAGATTGACGCTTCCCTGGATGATCTGCTCGATAATATTCCACAGGATGATTTTTCGACAGGGGATGCAGCAAAGGAAGAAGAAACCGGTTTTCAGGGGAAAAGTCCGTTGGAAACTGCAATACCACCCGATGAGGATGATTTCGAGGTGAATACACTTGATGATGCAGTCGGAACGTTTGACAGCAATCTGCCAAAAGAAGAGGATGGAGAACTGGATCTGTCAGGGCTTTCGGATTCGGATCTTATGGATATGCTTTCCGGAGATCAGGATTTATCGGATCTGGGGGATATGCTTTCTTCTGATCAAGATGGAAAACCTTTGGAAGAAACTGATTCCATCGGTGATTTTGCAAGATCGGAAATGAATCCGCAGGAAGAAGTGGCAGATAAGATTCCAGAACTTACAGAGCAGGAAGACATACCGGCACAGGCAGAAGAAACCGCTTCCAATGGGAAAAAAGAAAAAAAGAAAAAGAATAAGAAGAATAAGAAAGAGAAAAAAGAGAAAGAAGGCGGCTTCTGGCAGAAACTTTCCCGGATTATTTTCGGAGAGGATGATGAGGAAGAAAAGCAGGCGGTTGACATCGGAAATACACAGGGAGCGGATGTCAGTGAACTTTCGGAGGAAAACCAGCAGATCTTAAAGGAACTTGAAGGTACAGGCGGTGATGCCGGAAGGGAACCGGAAAAGAAAAAGGAAAAACCGAAAAAAGAGAAAAAACCGAAGAAAGAAAAGAAGCCCAAACAGCCAAAACCGCCGAAACCGAAAAAGGAGAAAAAACCTAAGGAAGTGGATAACACACCGCCGCTGCCAAAGGGACCGGTGATTGCGATTGTTCTTATGGCAGTGTCATTGTTTGCATTTGTCATGATTGTGACAAATCTTTTGGGGTATCAGGCAAACTTAAGTCAGGCAAAGGAAAAATATGAGCAGGGTTCTTATGTGGAGGCATACCGTAAGCTGCAGGGGCTTTCGATTAAGGAGCGCGATGAAAAGCTTTATCATCAGCTGGCAACTCTTGCTGCTGTCTCGGAAAAGTATCAGGCATATCTCGTATTTGATAATTACGGTTCAAAAATTGATGCACTTGATGCACTGGTATGTGCATATGGGCGTTATGACCTGAACCAGAAAAATGCCAAAGAGTATGGCTGTGAAGATCAGCTGGAGAAGATCGGAGGAAAGATTATCAAAGCACTGCTGAAAGATTATGATATGACAGGGGATGAGGCACTGGATATCTACCAGACCAGAAAGCGGGATGATTATACGGTAAAACTGCATCAGAAGCTGAAAGAACTTGGGCTGGGATAAAAAAATAGCAGAAAGTAAGGCAGGAGACTGTTAATTTAGGAGTAAGACCTATATGATTGCAATAATAGACTACAACGCTGGAAATTTAAAAAGCGTGGAAAAAGCATTGCATTTTCTCGGAGAAGACTGTGTGATCACACGTAATTTTCACGAGATTGAGACCGCAGACAAAGTGATTCTTCCGGGAGTCGGTGCATTTGGCGATGCGATGGAACAATTGAAAAAATACGAGCTGGACAAGGTGATTCATCAGGTGACAGCGGAAAATAAGCCATTTCTTGGCATCTGTCTGGGACTGCAGCTTCTCTTTGAGGGAAGCGATGAGAGTCAGGGTGTAGAGGGACTCCATGTGCTGGACGGACAGATTCTGCGGATTCCGGATCAGTCGGGACTTAAGATTCCGCACATCGGGTGGAATTCTCTGCATTTACAGAATGACGGAAGACTTTTTGCTGGGCTGGAGGAAAATCCGTATGTATATTTTGTACATTCCTATTATCTGAAAGCAGCGGATGAACAGATAGTGAAAGCAACCACACAGTACAGTACGACAATTCATGCATCGGTAGAATCCGGAAATACATTTGCATGTCAGTTCCATCCGGAAAAGAGCGGTACGGTTGGACTTTCGATTTTGAAAAATTTTGCAAAGCTGCAGGGAGGAAATGCATAGTGTTTACGAAGAGAATTATTCCTTGTCTGGATGTGAATGACGGACGTGTGGTAAAAGGCATTAACTTTGTGAATTTAAGAGATGCCGGAGATCCGGTAGAGGTCGCAGCAGCTTACGACAAGGCGGGCGCAGATGAAGTAGTCTTTCTGGATATTACCGCATCTTCCGATCACCGTGCAACGGTGGTAGACATGGTGCGTAAGGTTGCAGAGAAGGTGTTTATCCCGTTTACGGTAGGCGGTGGTATCCGTACGGTGGAGGATTTTAAGGTACTGCTTCGGGAAGGTGCCGACAAGATTTCCATTAATTCTTCCGCAATCAATACACCGGAGCTGATTGGAAATGCAGCGGACAAGTTTGGCAGCCAGTGTGTGGTAGTCGCCATTGATGCCAGACGAAGAGAGGATGGAAGTGGCTGGAATGTTTACAAAAACGGCGGTCGTATTGATACCGGGCTTGACGCTGTAGAATGGGCAATGAAAGCTAACAGACTTGGTGCGGGAGAAATTCTTCTGACCAGCATGGACTGCGATGGAACAAAGGCAGGGTATGATATTGAACTGACCAGACAGATTGCAGACAATGTTTCCATTCCAGTGATTGCATCCGGTGGTGCGGGCACAAAAGAACATTTTTATGAGGCCCTGACAGAGGGACATGCAGATGCAGCACTGGCAGCGTCCCTGTTTCATTATAAGGAGCTGGAGATCATGGATCTGAAAAACTATCTGGCAGACCGCGGTGTCTCCGTGCGTAGATAGGAGTGAATGAAATTATGGCAATGATAACAAACGACTGGCTTCCGGCAGTCCGTGAGGAATTCGCCAAACCATATTACCGGCAGCTGTATCAGTTTGTGAAAGAAGAGTATAGCCGCACGGTTGTGTATCCGCCGGCAGAGGATATTTTTAATGCACTGCATTTTACACCGCTTAGTGAGGTAAAAGTACTGATTCTGGGACAGGACCCGTATCACAATGAACATCAGGCACATGGTCTTTCGTTTTCTGTCCTTCCGGATCAGAAAGAAATTCCGCCATCTCTGCAGAATATTTATAAAGAACTGCAGGATGATCTGGGGTGTAAAATTCCAAACAACGGCTATCTGAAAAAATGGGCAGATCAGGGTGTACTGCTTTTGAATACCGTGCTTACGGTGCGGGCGCATCAGGCAAATTCCCATCAGGGAAGAGGATGGGAGCAGTTTACGGATGCGATCATTCAGGCAGTGAATGCGCAGGATCGTCCGATTGTGTATATGTTGTGGGGACGTCCGGCGCAGAGCAAAATACCGATGCTTACAAATCCAAAGCACCTGATCTTAAAGGCACCGCATCCAAGTCCGCTTTCCGCGTATCGCGGGTTCTTTGGATGCAGACATTTCAGTCAGGCAAATCAGTTTCTAAAAGAACATGGAATCGAGCCGATTGACTGGCAGATAGAAGACATTTAAGAAATTTCTTGATAAAAAGAGGAGTGCCCCATTGTCCAATGGACAATGGGGCGAATTATGAAAAAATAACAAGTTAGTAACTTTGCTTTCTTTTATGTTCTTATAATAGCATCTGATTGTGAATAAAATATGAACAAAACGAAAAGAAATTGTTATCTTTTCGTAATTATAACAAAAATACGGAAAAATACCACAAAAGTATTGTAAAAACAGTGAAAAAGCGATAGGATAAAAGAAAGAATTGTGTGAAAGAGGTGATACTATGAGAGGAATTTCGATGTATGATTCATCGTCAGTAAGTACTTTATTTTCCAGTCTGGGTTCTTCGAAAAGCACAGGAAGTGGCCTGTTTGGAATCAATTTAAGTGAGTATGCAAGTATTCGCAGTGGTTCTTATGGCAAATTAATGCGCTCTTATTTTTCAATGGATTCCACGAAGGGCACCTCGAAGTCGGATGACAGCACCAAAAATACGATCGAGGATCTGGCCACGACCACATCAACGTCAAAAGACAGTACCAAGACGCTGGCTGCGATTGAGTCCGATGCCAAGGAACTGACAGACTCTGCCAAGGCATTGTATACCCGCAGTAACAACAAGGTGTTTACAAAGGATTCCGGGGGCAGCTACGATACGGACAAGATCTACAAAGCAGTAAAGCGTTTTGCGGATGATTACAACTCCATGCTGGATACAGCCGGCAAGTCATCGACGAACCGCATTTCCCGGTCGGTAAGTTCTATGAAAAATGAGACTTCTTACAATGAGAAACCCTTAAAGGAAATAGGAATTACGGTCGATGAAAAGACCGGCAGGCTGTCGGTGGATGAGACAACGTTTAAGAGTGCGGACACAGAGAAAATAAAGAACCTGTTCAATGGAACCGGTTCCTACGCATACAGTGTGGCAACAAAGGCAGCCATGACAGAGTCCTATGCAAAGTCAGAAGCCGCAAAATCCAATACATATACGAAGAATGGCACGTATAATTACAATTATAACAGCGGAAATATTTTTACAGATATGTTTTAAATAGTTGAAAATGAGTTTTCGAAATGCAGGAAACCCTCTTTGCTGGACAGACCAGCAGAGAGGGTTTCCTGTTTTTACCAAACAGACAGAGGGTAACAGATTAATCATCTGCCTCCTCATCTGCAGTTGTATTGTATACCTGACGTTTTCTTGCCATAACATCACTTTCGAGATATTCGTCATAAGTAGAAACCTTGTCTACCATGCTTCCATCCGGAAGAAACTCGATGATGCGGTTCGCAGTTGTCTGTACGACCTGATGGTCACGGCAGGCAAACAGGATGACACCAGGGAATTTGATCATACCATTATTCAATGCGGTGATGGATTCCATATCCAGGTGGTCTGTCGGCTCATCAAAGATCAAAACGTTGCTTCCCATGATCATCATGCGGGAGAGAAGGACACGGACTTTTTCTCCACCGGAGAGGACACGCATCTTTTTTACACCATCTTCACCGGCAAAAAGCATACGGCCGAGGAAACCGCGGACATAAGTTGCGTCTTTGATCTCGGAGTATTGGGTCAGCCAGTCAACGATCAGCTCATCGGAATCAAAGATGGCGGTATTATCCTTCGGGAAATAAGACTGGCTTGTTGTAACTCCCCATTTGTAAGATCCTTCATCCGGTTCCATTTCCCCGGCGAGAATTTTAAACAATGTTGTCTTTGCAAGCTCATTTCCACCGACAAAGGCGATTTTGTCATCGTGTCCGACAATAAAGGAAATGTTGTCAAGAACTTTTACACCGTCAATGGTTTTACTGATTCCGTCTACGGTCAGAACTTCATTTCCGATTTCACGGTTTGGACGGAAATCAATGTACGGATATTTACGGCTGGAAGGACGGATGTCATCTAGCTGGATTTTTTCCAGGGCACGCTTACGGGAAGTTGCCTGCTTGGATTTGGAAGCATTTGCAGAGAAACGGGAGATAAACTCCTGCAGCTCTTTGATTTTTTCTTCCTTTTTCTTGTTGGCTTCTTTCATCTGACGGACAAGAAGCTGGCTGGATTCATACCAGAAATCGTAGTTTCCGGCATACAGCTGGATTTTGCCGTAATCCATGTCTGCAATGTTGGTGCAGACTTTGTTTAAGAAATAACGGTCATGGGAAACCACGATAACCGTGTTTTCAAAGTTGATCAGAAATTCTTCTAACCATGCGATGGCATCAAGATCCAGGTGGTTGGTCGGCTCATCGAGAAGAAGAATGTCCGGGTTGCCAAACAGTGCCTGCGCAAGAAGTACTTTGACTTTTGCGGCACCCGGCAGGTCTGCCATCTGTGTGTAGTGATCCTCGGTCGGAATTCCAAGACCGTTTAACAGGGTGGCAGCATCGGATTCGGCATTCCAGCCGTCCATGTCTGCAAATTCTGCTTCAAGTTCACTGGCGCGGATACCATCCTCATCGGAAAAATCTTCTTTCATGTAGATGGCATCTTTTTCTTTCATGATGTCATACAGACGTTTATTTCCCATGATAACCGTGTCGAGTACGGTATACTCATCATACTTGAAGTGGTCCTGCTGCAGGAAAGACAGACGCTGTCCCGGTGTGATGACAATGTCACCGCTGGTTGGCTCTAACTGCCCGGATAAAATTTTTAAAAAGGTAGATTTGCCGGCACCGTTTGCACCGATCAAACCGTAACAGTTCCCCTCGGTAAACTTTACGTTTACATCTTCGAAAAGGGCTTTTTTGCCTAATCTTAAAGTAATGTTATTTGCACTAATCATACGAAAACCTCATTGCTTTACTTAATATGTCTATGATAAAATCACAAATTCTATTATAAACATGACATGGGATATATTTCAAGAAGAAAAACGCTTTCTTGTTGGAAATGTATAGAAATAATGATATAATGGAGAAAGAATTGAACGAAATTGGGGCAAAGCTATGGATTATAGGGAATTTATACAGTTGGATCTGCCTGTCGCAGTTGCAATTGTCAGTTGTGGGGCAGACTGGAGAGTGGAAGAGGCAAACGCAGAGTTTACGGATGTACTTGGATACACGGAAAAGGAACTGCGGGAAACCAGACCACAAAAAATGGTATATGACGAAGATTATGCAAATCTGGTCAGTGTATTGGAAAATGTTGTCCGGACACATGACAACGGAAAAATGCAGCTTCGTATCGTACGCCCCGATGGGAAAACCCGGTGGGTGGAGATGCGGTGCAGTGTTCTGGCACATTACGATGTAAAACCATATGTGGTTTTATTTTTATGGGATATTGATGAGGAAAAAAGACGGGAAGAACATCAGAAACTGTTGAACCAGAAATATGAGCTGATGGAACAGCTGTCTTTGGAATATCCGTTTGATCTGGATGTGGAAAACTGGACGATGCTGCGCTCGTACCGGCTGATGGAACTGAGGGGACAATACGATTATTCCGAACAATATTTTCCGGTGGATGAAGAAGTTCTGACACTCTGTCCACCGGATCAGGAGCTTTTTCTGAAGGCTATGAAAGAAGCTGCCACAGAGGAAAAAACCGGAAGTATGGATACAAGGTTTAATATCCATACGGAAAATGAGACACCGAAATATCTCTGGTTTAGAACTTATTACAAGAGCATTGCAGACCATAATGGACGGATCACCCGGATTATCGGAAGAAGTTTTAATATTGATGAAGATAAGAATCTTCAGGAAGAAGTGCGGAGAGATCCGCTGACAAAACTGCTCAACAAGCTGGAAATCCAAAGGGAGACCGATGCATTTCTGGAAGGAGCAGAAGACGGAACCCATGTATTGTTTCTGATTGATATTGATAATTTTAAAGGTGTCAATGATAATTTCGGGCATACATTCGGTGATACCGTAATCGTAGATGTTGCAAATATTATCAAATCTTTTTTCCGCAACAATGATCTGACCGGAAGGGTCGGTGGGGATGAATTCCTTGTGCTGATGAAGAACACAACACTCGAGAAGGCAAAGGAACGTGCCGGAAATCTTGGAGAAGCACTCTGCAAAGTTTATACGGGGGGCTCCATTCACTACAGGATCTCGGCAAGTATTGGTCTGGCCGCCTGTAACGGTGGGGATGGAAATACATACAGTTCCCTGTTTGAAAAAGCGGATCATGCCATGTATCGTACCAAGCAGGGGGGCAAAAATGGATATGAGATTGCCGGTGCAAAAGATGTGGGAATGATCAGAAACGGAATTAAAAACATTGAGCGGCGGGAAAACATGGGCGCAGAAGACCGTGAATTCCTTGCATTTTCCATCAGTCTTATGGCGCACGCCAAAAATATAGACGGGTCGCTGAATATGCTTTTAAACAGGATTACGGAAAGATACCAGCTGGATCTTGTTATGGTATTTGAGGATAACACCGAAAATGACGGAATGGTCATGACCAATTATTTTGGAAATAATTTCTCTTTTTATGGGAAAAGTGCGTTTCCAAAGAAAAGTCCTTCACTAAAGGAACTACAGCCAGGGGAGTATATGATAGTTAAAAATTCGCGGAGCAATTTTGCAACGGGGATGGGAAAGTATCTTAAGTCAACGGATACATACAACGAAAACGCTCCGTTTTCTGCTGTGGTTGGAAAATTTGAATATGTTGGGGGCTGTACAGGGGAAGTAATTTATGTGTCACTGGACGAAGAACGGCAGTGGCAGCCGGGAGAGTTGGAAATTTTTCAGGAACTGACCCGTATGATGGCTATTTTTGTGTCCCTGCGCTATCGGGTCACAGAAAGCCGGGAACAGATCAGTTCCATCCAGAAAAAAGATCCGCTGACAGGGCTGTACAATCAGGAGGCATTCCGTGAAGCGGTGATTGAAATTCTGGCACATTCCAAGCCGGATGAAGTATATGCCATTGAGTATATGGATATCAATAATTTTGGATATATCAATGAAAATTATGGCTATAAAGTAGGGGACAGTGTCCTTAAAATGTTTGCACAGGATATCTTTATGCAGGAGTATTTCCGTGCAGGCTGCCGTTTGTATTCGGATTTTTTTCTGCTTCTGATTGCAGATGAAAGTCAGGAAAAAATGATCGATCGTCTGCACAACAGAAATAAAAGATTTTCCAATATGCAGAATCACAGGTATCCAAACAGTGGAATGGGGATATCGGCAGGGGTATATATTCTGGAAGACAATAAAATGGACATCGAGTTTGCAATCGAAAATGCCAATCTTGCATGGAAAAATGCAAAAAATACCGGGAAGAGGGATATTACCCTGTATAATCCTTCCCTGCGTATCCAGCGTACCGAGGAGCAGAAAATAGTCGGGGAATTTTATGAGGCATTATACCGGGATGATTTCCAGATGTATCTGCAGCCAAAGTTTATTTTAGGTGACCGGAGTGTTTATGGGGCAGAAGCACTGGCACGATGGAAACGTCCGGATGGAAAGATTCTTCCACCGGGAGTGTTTATTGATTCTCTCGAAAAAATAGGATATATCACAGAGCTTGATTTTTATATTTATGAGGAAGTGTTAAAAACTCTCGAAAAATGGGACAAGCAGCACCGGAGAAAAATTGTGATTTCAACCAATTTTTCCGGGCGTCATTTTGAGTCGGATGGGGAGGAATTTTTAAATCGTATCCAGCATGTGCTCTCAAAATACAGCGTCCGTCCAGAGTATATAGAAATTGAGGTGACGGAGGGCGTGCTCGTAAAGAATGTAGCAGTTCTTGAAAAGTGTATGAACCGGCTGCACGAGATTGGATTCCGTGTGGCAATTGATGATTTCGGAACAGGATATTCTTCACTTTCCGTACTTGCAGACATGCCTGCAGACGTCATAAAAATTGACAAAAGTTTTATTAATAAAGGCATGACGGAACAAAAGAAAAATCTTCTTTACGAAATCGGCCGTATGGTAAAGATTTTACATAAAGATATTATTATAGAGGGGGTGGAAACGGAGGAACAGGAGCAGTTCCTCAAAGAAGGTGGATTCACCTGCGGACAGGGATATTTATGCAATTGTCCGGTTCCGATTGGCGACTTTGAAAAGATGTATTTGTAAAAAAACAAGAAATGCTGTCGCTATCGCTTGATTTTTGGGTGCATTCATCTTATATTATTTAGTTAGAAGACATTCTGATTCAATGTTTTTTATGTTTGAACTTTAATTAAAAATAGGAGGACTAATTCATGAAACGTTCAATGAAAACCATGGATGGAAACCATGCAGCAGCACACGCTTCTTATGCGTTTACTGATGTTGCAGCAATCTATCCTATTACTCCTTCATCTGTTATGGCTGAGGCTACAGATGAGTGGGCAACCGCTGGTCGTAAGAACATTTTCGGACAGACCGTTCAGGTTACAGAAATGCAGTCTGAGGCTGGTGCAGCCGGTACTGTACACGGATCTCTTGCAGCTGGTGCATTAACAACTACTTACACAGCATCCCAGGGTCTGTTACTTATGATCCCGAACCTGTACAAAGTAGCTGGTGAGAGACTTCCGGGCGTATTCAACGTATCCGCTCGTTGTGTTGCTACACATGCACTGAACATCTTCGGTGATCACTCTGATGTATATGCTTGCCGTCAGACAGGTGTTGCAATGCTTTGTGAGTCATCCGTACAGGAAGTTATGGACTTAACTCCGGTTGCTCATTGCGCAGCAATCAAGGGAAGAATTCCATTCATCAACTTCTTCGATGGATTCCGTACATCTCACGAAATCCAGAAGATCGAGACATGGGATTATGAAGATCTGAAAGATATGGTAGATATGGATGCAGTTGATGCTTTCCGTAAGAATGCATTAAATCCAAATCATCCGGTAGAAATGGGATCTGCACAGAACCCTGACATCTTCTTCCAGTCAAGAGAAGCTTGCAACTCTACATACGACGAGCTGCCTGCAATCGTACAGGAATATATGGACAAGGTAAATGCCAAGATCGGCACAGACTACAAGCTGTTCAACTACTACGGAGCTGCTGATGCTGACCGTGTCATCATTGCTATGGGTTCTGTATGTGAGACAATCGATGAGACCATCGATTACTTAATGGCAAAGGGCGAGAAGGTCGGTGTTGTTAAGGTTCGTCTTTACAGACCATTCGTAAAGGAAGCTTTAATCGAGGCTATTCCGGATACTGTTAAGAGAATTGCAGTATTAGACAGAACAAAAGAGCCAGGTTCTCTTGGTGAGCCATTATACTTAGATGTAGTTGCTGCATTAAAGGGATCTAAGTTCGATCAGGTTACAATTACAAGCGGACGTTACGGATTAGGATCTAAGGATACTACTCCTGGACAGATCATCGCTGTATACAACAACACAGAGAAGCCAAGATTTACAATCGGTATTACTGATGATGTTACAAATCTTTCTCTTGAAGTTAAGGAGAATCCTGTTACTACACCAGAAGGAACAACAAACTGTAAGTTCTGGGGTCTTGGTGCAGATGGTACAGTAGGTGCCAACAAGAACTCCATCAAGATCATTGGTGACAACACAGATATGTACGCTCAGGCATACTTTGATTATGACTCCAAGAAGTCCGGTGGTGTTACAATTTCCCACTTACGTTTTGGACATTCTCCAATCCGTTCCACATACCTGATCTCTCAGGCAAACTTCGTAGCATGTCACTGTACAGCATACATCTACAAGTACAACATGGTTCAGGATCTGGTACCGGGCGGTACATTCCTGTTCAATACACAGTGGACAGTTGATGAACTGGATGAGAAGTTACCGGGTCAGGTAAAGAGATACATCGCAGAGAACAACATCAACTTCTACATCATCGACGGTGTAAAGATCGGTAAAGAGATCGGTCTTGGAAACCGTATCAACACTGTACTTCAGTCAGCATTCTTCTCTCTGACAAAGCTGATTCCGGAAGAGGAAGTTATCAAGCTTATGAAGGACGCAGCTACAAGATCTTATGCTAAGAAGGGTGACGATGTCGTTAAGATGAACCACGACGCAATCGATGCCGGTGCTACAGCATACGTTAAGGTAGATGTTCCAGAGAGCTGGAAGAACTGCACAGATGATGATTACTCTGTAGAAGTTAAGGGAGACAACAAGGAAGTTGTTGACTTCGTTAAGGATATTCAGCAGAAAGTCAACGGACAGCAGGGTAACACAATTCCTGTATCTGTTGTTAAGAAATACGAGACAGGCTGGACTCCATCCGGTACAGCAGCATACGAGAAGCGTGGTGTTGCAACAGACGTTCCTGTATGGGATGCTACCAAGTGTATCGAGTGTAACCAGTGTTCTTATGTATGTCCTCATGCAGCAATCCGTCCAGTCGCTATGACAGAGGCTGAGGCAGCTAAGGCTCCGGAAGGAATGCAGATGAAGGATCTCAACCAGATGCCAGGTTACAAGTTCGCAATCGTTGTTTCCGCATTCGACTGTACAGGATGTGGTTCTTGTGTAAACGTATGTCCTGATAAGGTACAGGCTATCACAATGACCGGATTCGAGGCACATGAGGATGAGCAGAAGTACTTCGATTACGCAGTATCTCTTGAGGATAAGGAAGATGTTATCGAGAAATTCAAACTTAACTCTGTTAAGGGATCTCAGTTCCGTCAGCCATTACTTGAGTTCTCCGGAGCTTGTGGTGGATGTGGTGAGACACCTTACGCTAAGTTAATTACCCAGTTATTTGGTGACAGAATGTACATTGCAAATGCAACTGGATGTTCTTCTATCTGGGCAAACTCTTCACCTTCTACACCTTATACAACAAACAAGAAGGGTCATGGTCCTGCATGGTCTAACTCACTGTTCGAAGATGCAGCAGAGTTTGGTTATGGTATGTTACTTGCTCAGAGAGCAATCCGTGACAGATTAAAGAACGAGCTGGATGAGATCGCAGCTAACACAGATAAGGCTGATGTTAAGGATGCCATCAAGGAGTGGAATGATACATTCGCTTCCGGTATCGAGAACGGACCAGCTACAGAGAAGTTAGTAGCAGCATTAGAGGCTTGCGGATGCGATGCTTCCAAGAATATATTAAAAGAGAAAGATTTCCTCGCTAAGAAGTCTCAGTGGATCTTCGGTGGTGATGGATGGGCATACGACATCGGATTCGGTGGTGTAGACCATGTATTAGCATCCGGTAAGGATATCAACGTAATGGTATTCGATACTGAGGTTTACTCAAATACAGGTGGACAGTCTTCTAAGTCTACTCCTACAGGTGCGATCGCACAGTTCGCTGCCGGTGGTAAAGAGACAAAGAAGAAGGATCTTGCCGGTATCGCAATGAGCTATGGTTATGTATATGTAGCACACATCTCTATGGGTGCTGATATGAATCAGTGTGTTAAGGCTCTTGCAGAGGCAGAGGCTTATCCGGGACCATCACTGATCATTGCTTACGCTCCATGTATCAACCATGGTATCAAGAAGGGTATGAGCAAGGCTCAGACCGAGGAGAAGTTAGCTGTTGAGTCCGGATACTGGTTCAACTTCCGTTACAACCCAACACTTGCTGCAGAAGGCAAAGATGCATTCTCATTAGACAGCAAGGAGCCTACAGGCGATTATCAGGCATTCTTAAAGGGTGAGAACCGTTATGCATCTCTTGCTAAGTTCAACCCAGAGAGAGCTGCTGAGTTATTTGCAAAGGCTGAGAAGAACTCTAAGGATGAGTATGACCACTTAAAGAAGTTAGTAACTCTTTACGCTGGTAAATAATTGATCCGGAAACAGAGGAATACAGATAAACCGCAGGGACGAATGTCCCTGCGGTTTTTAATTTCAGGCATAAAAAAATCTATGCCGTACATACTATCTCCAGAAACCATTTCTGCAAAAATGCATATGGTAAAAGGGGAGGAAGAGGCATGTTGGAAAATAGTTATCCGATCCGCACGGATCTGGCACTCGAATCACAGGAGCGGCTGCAGGAAGACCAGGCAGATATGCGCGGCATCCGTGTTCTGGAAGAACGGCGGGAAAATGGAGTGATTGTCAGTACCGTGATGATCGAGACCGAGAATGCATCCGTTGCGATGGGAAGGCCAAAGGGGACGTACATTACGATCGAGGCGCCGGAGATGATCGAGGAAGATGCCGGATACCACAGGGATATTTCTTTGGAGCTGGCAAAGATCATGCGGAATCTTCTGCCGGGAAAAGAGATTGAAAAAAATTTAAAAAAGGGGCTGGAAGTCGCGGCACTGGTTGTCGGACTGGGCAACCGGGAAGTGACGCCCGATGCGCTGGGACCGAGAGTGGTGGATAATTTATTTATCACCCGCCATATCCTGAATGAATTCGGAAAGTACGCATTCCAGAGAGAAGATGTGGGAAAAGTCAGCGGAATCGTGCCGGGGGTTATGGCGCAGACCGGTATGGAATGTGTGGAGATCTTAAAGGGTGTGGTAAAAGAGACGAAACCGGATTTTCTGATCACGGTCGATGCGTTGGCGGCAAGAAGCATCCGGCGGCTGGGACGGACGATCCAGCTGACGGATACGGGAATCACGCCGGGAAGCGGAATCGGCAATCACCGCAATGCCATCAACCGCAAAAGTGTGGGCGTTCCCGTGATTTCTCTCGGTGTGCCGACGGTCGTGGATGCGGCAACGATTGTCTCGGATGCCATGACGGAATTTATTTCCGCATTATCGCTTTCGGATCTGCAGAAGCTGGATGAGAGGGAGCGGCAGGAACTGGCAAGGGAACTGCTCTCGCCACAGCTGAATGGTCTTTTTGTCACACCGAAAAACATTGATGACTCGATCAAAAATTTAAGTTTTCTGATTTCGGAGGGACTCAATATTGCGCTTCTGGGAGATAAAGAGGAATAGGGACAAAAGAAAAGGCATATAATTCTCTCAAGGTGGTGATAGGGTGAGGAGACGATTGCTTCTTTTTCTGGTGACGATAGATTTTGTGCTGGTCTGCGCTTTTGCGTATTGCTGGGGTGGCGGACTGGTGCAGTTTCTGGGGCAGAATCTGTCCCTGAAATTTTATAACGGAGTGCTTAATCTTTATGTGCCGGGGGTACTGGGGGCGCAGGAGGAAGGAATTCCGAATATATACCGGGATGTGACGGCTTCCATGTATCCGGCAATTGCACAAAACGAGCAGCGGCTGTGGTATGAATCACAGGAGGAAAACCTGGCGTATTATGAGAATCAGGCAGCAGAGGAAAACGAACAGGCAAAGCAGATCATTGCGGAAAATGAAAAGGCGGTAACGGAACAGCCAGTGCAGCAGGAAAGTCAGAATGTGGACGAGACTCCGACACAAAAAGAGTCCAAAAAGCCGGAGAAAAAAACAGAAACTTCCGGGAAAAAAGTTTCTGTCAACCGCAAAAAACTGCAGGATTTTGATTATCTGAGACAGACCTTTTATCAGGTTGATAATACAACGACCATCGGGAAAAATCAGCTGGACGTGGATAAGCTGATGAAACCGGATCTAAGGATTGACCAGTCGGTGGACGGCCCGCAGATTTTAATTTATCATACCCATTCCCAGGAACGGTATGCCGATTCAAAAGATGAAAAAACGGGTGTTGTCGGAGTGGGAGATTATCTGACGGAATTGTTGGAAGAGGAAGGATTTCAAGTCATGCATCATAAAGGAGAATACGATGTGGGCGACCGGGATCATGCATATTCCAAGGCAGCCCCGTCGATTCAGAAAATCATAAATGATAATCCATCGATTCAGGTAGTGATCGATTTACATAGAGACGGCGTGGGAGAAAACACGCGTCTGGTGACAACGCAAAACGGAAAAAAGATGGCAAAGATCATGTTTTTTAACGGACTGAGCAGAACAACGGCTTCCGGGGATATTCCGTATTTAAAAAATCCGTATATTTCCGATAATCTGGCGTTTTCGTTTCAGATGCAGCTTGCCGCTGCGGAATATTATCCGGATTTTACAAGGCGGATTTATCTAAAAGGGTACCGCTTTAATATGCATTTTTGTCCGAAGAGCATGCTGGTGGAAGTGGGCGCACAGACGAATACGTTTGAGGAAGCAAAAAATGCGATGGAACCACTTGCAGATCTGTTTGCAAAAGTGTTGAAATAACGGCTGTAAATGTTACAATGTACTTATATGAGGAGGGCATTTTTATGGTTGATTATACAGAAGGCTCAGGCAGACAGTATCACACAGGCGTGGGACCGCAGGACATAGGTAAGTATGTGATCCTGCCGGGAGATCCCAAACGATGTGCAAAGATTGCGGAATTTTTAACGGATGCAAAGCAGGTGGCAGATAACCGGGAATTTACGACTTACACCGGAACGTTAGATGGCGTCAGGGTGAGTGTGACTTCCACCGGAATCGGCGGACCGTCGGCTGCGATTGCCATCGAGGAGCTTTCCAAATGCGGTGCACACACGTTTTTGCGTGTAGGCACCTGCGGCGGAATGCAGGAAAATATACTTGGCGGAGATCTGGTGATTGCAGACGGAGCGATCCGGATGGAGGGGACAAGCCGCGAGTATGCACCGGTCGAATATCCGGCTGTCCCGGATTTTACAGTGACTACTGCACTGGTACAGGCAGCAAAAAAACGCGGGATACGTCATCATGTCGGCGTTGTACAGAGCAAGGATTCCTTTTTCGGACAGCATGAGCCGCAGATTATGCCGGTAAGTTATGAGCTCACGCAGAAATGGCAGGCATGGCTTAGGATGGGATGTCTGGCATCGGAGATGGAATCGGCGGCACTTTTTATTGCCGGAAGTTTTTTGCATGTGCGTGTGGGCGCCTGCTTTCTTGTCCTTGCCAATCAGGAGCGGGAAAAAAGGGGGCTGCCGAACGTGCAGGTGCATGATACAACGCAGGCAATCGCTACAACTGTGGATGCCATCCGGTTGCTGATACAGGAGGATAAAGATGCAGACAGATTATAAAGAACTGATCCGGAGTGCGTTTCAGGCGAGAAAGCGGGCGTATACACCGTATTCCCGTTTTCAGGTGGGTGCGGCTCTTCTGGCCAAAAACGGAACTGTGTATCAGGGATGCAATATAGAAAATGCTTCCTATCCTGCAACAAACTGTGCCGAACGTACGGCATTTTACAAGGCGGTCAGTGAGGGTGTGCGGGAATTTCAGGCGATTGCAATCGTTGGTGGAAGTGTTTTGTACCCCAAAACGGCAGAGGAAAACCAATGTACGGATCTTTGCAGTCCGTGTGGAATCTGCAGACAGGTGATGCGGGAATTCTGTCCGGGAGATTTTGAGATTGTACTTGCAAGGTCCCAGGAGGACTATGAAGTACACACGCTGGAGGAACTGCTGCCTCTTAGTTTTGGACCGGAAAATCTTAAGAAACAGGGAGGGGAGTAAATCATGGACAGACGATTGAAACGTGTTTTTGTAATAGTACTCGATTCGATGGGAATGGGAGCGATGGCAGATGCCGCACGCTTCGGAGATGAAGGTGCCGATACATTGGGGCATATTTCACAGACCGTGGAACATTTTTATATTCCAAATCTGGCATCTTTAGGGCTGGCAAACCTGAAATCCTTAAAACAGGTACAGCCGCAGGAACATCCACTTGGATATTATGCGGCACTGAATGAAAAAAGCAACGGAAAAGACACCATGACCGGACACTGGGAGATGATGGGGATTGAAACAAAAAAGCCTTTCATCACCTTTACGGAACATGGATTTCCGCCGGAGCTGATCGCAGAACTGGAAAAAAGATGCGGCAGAAAAATTATAGGAAACCGGGCGGAAAGCGGAACAAAGATTTTAGAGGAACTCGGCGAGCAGGAAATCAGGGAAGGAAAGCTGATCGTGTACACATCGGCAGATTCGGTTCTGCAGATCTGCGGGAACGAGGAGACGATGGGATTAGAGACCCTGTATCATTACTGTGAGATTGCCAGGGAACTGACGATGCGTGATGAGTGGAGGGTGGGACGCGTGATCGCCCGCCCGTATGTGGGAAAGAAAAAAGGCGAGTTTGTCAGAACCAGTAACCGCAGGGATTATGCGTTGAAACCGACCGGGCCAACAGCATTAAATGCGCTTCAGGAAGCCGGATATGACGTGCTGGCAGTCGGAAAGATCCATGATATTTTTGACGGATACGGAATTACAAAAAGTCTGCATTCGACCAGCAGTGTCCATGGGATGGACCAGACCATTGCGCTGGCCCAATCCGATTTCTGCGGTTTGTGCTTTACCAATCTGGTCGATTTTGATGCCCTGTGGGGACACCGGAGAAATCCGATCGGATACGGAGAGGAAATCGAGAGGTTTGACAAAAAGCTCGGAGAACTTATGCCACTGCTTAAAAAAGAGGATCTGCTGATGATCACGGCGGACCATGGAAACGATCCAACGTATAAGGGCACGGATCACACAAGAGAGCAGGTGCCGCTGCTTTTGTATTCGCCATCCGATCAGGGAAGCGGGTCGCTCCCGACACAGGATACATTTGCGGTGATCGGGGCGACCATTGCGGATAATTTTGGAGTGCAGATGCCGGCAAATACGATCGGCACATCACTTCTTCCGTTGTTATAGTTTGCAGAAGAGAGGGAAAAGCCGATGATGAATCGATTTATTGCACACAATATGCCAAAAATAGAGCTGCACTGTCATCTGGACGGTTCGATGAGCCTGCCCCTGATCCAGAAACTGATGCAGCAGGAGGGGAAAGAGCCGCTGGGGCTGGAAGAACTGCGGGAAAAACTGGTGGCACCGATGGACTGCAGTTCACTGGCAGAGTATCTGGAGAAGTTTGAACTGCCGCTTGGCTGCCTGCAGACGAAGGAGGGACTTTCGGCAGCAGCACAGGATCTGGCACTTTCTGCAGCAAAAGAACAGGTCAAGTATCTGGAAGTGCGTTTTGCACCTGCATTTTCCATGGAGCAGGGGCTTTCGGTCCGGGAAATCTTAGAGAGCGTCCGAGATGGCCTGAAAAAAGCAGAAGAAAAAGCGGACATCCTGACCGGAATGATTGTCTGCACCATGCGCAATCTGGAAACCGAAAAAAATATTGCCATGTTAAAAGAAGCGCGGGAATTTCTCGGAAACGGTGTTGTTGCCTGTGATCTGGCAGGGGATGAAAAGGCGTACCCGACAGCAGCGTTTGCGGACGTATTTGCCACTGCAAAAAAATATGGCATGCCATATACCATCCATGCAGGAGAATGTGGAAGCAGGGAAGAAATCCGTACGGCCATTGAACTGGGAACATCGCGGATCGGTCACGGAATTGCCATGAGCGGGGACGAGGAATTAAAGAAGGAAGTTGCAGAGAAAAAGATCGGGGTGGAACTGTGTCCGACGAGTAATCTGCAGACAAAGGCGGTCACGGATTTTACAGACTATCCGTTCCGGGAATTTTACGATGCCGGAATTTTGCTTTCCATCAATACGGACAACCGTACCGTCAGCGATACCAGCTGTACGGATGAATATATGCGTCTGGCAGAAGCCGGGATGTTTCAAGAGCCGATGTGTGAGAAAATTTATATGGCTTCGCTGCATTCGGCATTTGCGGACGATGATACCAAACAGGTATTATGGAAAAAGTGGATGTCAATGTTTGATTTATAGACCTGTTTTCGGTATAATGTAACATTGCGTAGGTTCTATCAGCATCTGATGGACCGTACTTATCAAACGATAAATTATAGTAGAAAGAAAAAGAGGAATAAGATGTCAATCGATCAGAGCAAAATTCGTAATTTTTGTATTATTGCCCATATTGATCACGGTAAGTCTACACTTGCGGATCGAATCATAGAAAAAACAGGAACGCTGACCAGCCGTGAGATGCAGGCACAGGTTCTCGATAATATGGATCTGGAGCGTGAGAGGGGAATCACGATCAAATCCCAGGCAGTGCGCATCATTTATCAGGCAAAGGATGGAGAGGAATATATTTTTAACCTGATTGATACGCCGGGACACGTGGATTTTAATTATGAAGTATCCCGGAGCCTTGCAGCGTGTGATGGTGCCATCCTGGTTGTGGATGCCGCACAGGGGGTGGAAGCCCAGACACTTGCCAATGTCTATCTGGCACTGGATCATGATCTGGATGTGCTTCCGGTCATCAATAAGATTGATCTGCCGAGTGCACGCCCGGAAGAGGTCGCACAGGAAATCGAGGATGTGATCGGTATCGAGGCGATGGATGCTCCGCGTATTTCTGCAAAGACCGGACTGAATATTGAGGAAGTGCTTGAACAGATCGTGACAAAGATTCCGGCACCTGCCGGAGATCCGAAGGCACCGCTTAAGGCGTTGATCTTCGATGCGCTGTATGATTCCTATAAGGGGGTAATTGTTTTCTGCCGGATCAAGGAAGGTACCGTCAAAGTGGGAACCAAAATCAAAATGATGGCCACAGGAGCTGAGGATCTGGTGACAGAAGTGGGATATTTCGGTGCCGGGCAGTTTATTCCGTGTGACGAGCTTTCCGCAGGTATGGTTGGATATATCGCGGCGAGCATTAAAAATGTGCGCGATACACGTGTCGGAGACACTGTGACAGAGCTCGACCGCCCGTGTGCAGAACCGCTTCCGGGATATAAAAAGGTCAATCCGATGGTGTACTGCGGATTATATCCGGCAGACTCTGCCAAGTATCCGGATCTGCGGGATGCGCTTGAAAAACTGCAGGTCAATGATGCATCGTTACAGTATGAACCGGAGACGTCCCTTGCCCTGGGATTTGGATTCCGCTGCGGCTTCCTTGGATTACTGCATCTTGAGATTATTCAGGAGCGTTTAGAGCGTGAGTTTAATCTGGATCTTGTGACTACGGCACCCGGTGTTATTTATAAGGTGCACAAGACCAACGGAGAAGTGTTTGACCTGACCAATCCGTCCAATCTGCCGGACCCTTCGGAGATTGAATATATGGAGGAACCGTTTGTATCGGCAGAGATCATGGTAACCAGCGAGTATGTCGGGGCAATTATGAAGCTTTGTCAGGAACGCCGCGGTATTTATATCAGCATGGATTATATTGAAGCAACCCGTGCCGTGATCAAATATGATATGCCACTGAATGAGATTATTTACGATTTCTTTGATGCATTAAAGTCGCGGTCCCGCGGATATGCCTCTTTTGATTATGAAATGAAAGGATATGTCCGTTCCGACCTTGTCAAACTGGATATTCTTATTAATAAGGAGATGGTGGACGCCTTATCCTTTATTGTATTCAAAGACAGTGCATACGACAGAGGCCGTAAAATGTGTGAGCGTCTGAAAGAAGAGATTCCGAGACATCTGTTTGAAATCCCGATTCAGGCAGCCGTAAACGGAAAAGTCATCGCTCGTGAAACGGTTAAGGCCATGCGCAAGGATGTCCTGGCAAAATGTTACGGCGGTGATATTTCCCGTAAGAAAAAGCTTCTGGAGAAACAGAAGGAAGGAAAGAAGAGAATGCGTCAGGTCGGCAGCGTAGAAGTGCCGCAGGAGGCATTCATGAGTGTATTGAAACTGGATGAAGACTGATTCTATGAATGAAAAGAAACTGGAATTATATATTCATATCCCTTTTTGCGTGAAAAAGTGTGATTACTGTGATTTCCTGTCCTTTCCGGCAGACAGCAATACACAGATCAGATATGTGCATGCCCTGCTGCAGGAAATCCGTTATTACGGAAATCTGCTTGGGGATTATCATGTCCCGACAATTTATATCGGAGGGGGAACGCCGAGCTGGCTGGAGGAAAATCTGATTTACACCGTGCTGCAGCAGGTTGCTTCGAGTTTTCATGTGGAGGCGGATGCGGAGATCAGCATCGAGTGCAATCCGGGAACGGTGACGGCAAAGAAACTGAATGTCTATCAGAGTGCAGGGATCAACCGCCTCTCGATCGGACTGCAGTCAACAAACAATGAGGAGCTGAAAGCACTTGGAAGAATTCACACGTGTGATCAGTTTTTAAAAACGTATGAGCTGGCGAGAAATGCAGGGTTTGAAAATATCAATATTGATCTGATGAGCGGTCTGCCTTACCAGACGCTGGACAAATTTTTGGAATCCCTGCAGACGGTGATCCGCCTGAAACCGGAACATATTTCGGCATATTCCCTGATCATAGAAAAGGGGACACCGTTTTATGAACGGTATAAGTTTGACGCAGTGAAGCAGGAAGCCGGACTTCATACGGAGATTCTTCCGGACGAGGATGAGGTATACCGCATTTATAAGGCCACGCAGGATGTACTGAAACAGGCAGGATACCGGCAGTATGAAATCTCCAATTTTGCCCAGCCGGGGTATGCCTGCAGACATAACATCGGCTACTGGACCAGAGAAAATTATCTGGGGCTGGGGTTGGGGGCATCTTCCCTGGTGGAAAATGTCCGGTATACCAACACCCGGCAGCTGTATGCGTATGGAGAATTTTGTGACCACCTGCAGGAAAAGTCTCCGGCAGAGTTTTTAAAAGACGGGGAGCATGCCGTACCAGAGGATCTCTGGATTGGCAGCTGTGTACAGGAACAGGCACAGATTCTGACAAGAAAAGAGCAGATGGAGGAATTTATGTTTCTGGGGCTGCGGATGAATGAGGGAGTAACCAGAGCAGCGTTTGAGCAAAGCTTTGGGGTACCGATTGAGGCCGTGTATCTGGAAACACTTCGCAAGCTGAAAGAACAGGGACTTTTGCAGATGGTTGCTGGCAGGATTGCACTGACCGACAAGGGGATGGATCTGGCCAACTACGTGATGGCGAAGTTTCTTTTATAAAATATAATTATAAAATAAAAATAAAATAGCATCAGGGTGTTGACAAAAAAACACCTTGGTGCTATTTTAATAACAGAACGATATTAGCACTCTAAGTAAATGAGTGCTAACAAACCAAAAACAACCGGTGAAGGTTCAGGAACAGGAGACGGGAAAATGGCAGACGAGAATATGGAATTGGATGAAAGAAAAGTAAAAATTCTGGATGCAGTTATCCGTAATTATCTTGCAACCGGTGAACCTGTGGGATCACGAACCATTTCAAAATATACGGATCTGAATTTAAGTTCTGCAACCATCCGCAATGAGATGGCAGATCTTGAAGAACTTGGTTATATCGTGCAGCCACATACATCAGCAGGAAGAATTCCTTCAGACAAAGGCTATCGGTTTTATGTGGATCATCTGATGCAGGAAAAAGACCGGGAAGTCAAAGAAATGAAGGACTTCGTAATAGAAAAAACCCAGAAGATGGATGAGGTATTAAAAAAGGTTGCAAAGATGCTTGCAAACAACACCAATTATGCGACAATTGTTTCCGCACCGACTTACAGTGGAAACAAAGTAAAGTTTATGCAGCTGTCCAATGTAGATGAGAAACATATACTGGCAGTTATCGTAATGAACAGCAACATGGTAAAGAATCAGATGATCGATGTGGAAGAACCGCTCGACAACGAAACGTTACTGAAACTGAACATTCTGCTGAATACAGCATTGAATGGGCTGTCACTGCAGGAAATCAATCTGGGAACGATTTCCAAACTGAAAGAGCAGGCAGGCGTGCACAGTGAGATTGTTTCCCATGTGCTGGATGCACTGGGACAGACACTGAGTGAAAACGAGGATCTGCAGATCTACACAAGCGGTGCAACCAATATTTTGAAATATCCGGAACTTTCTGATTCAGAGAGTGCGGCAGGTCTTCTTTCCACATTTGAGGAAAAAGATGAGCTGGTAAATCTGGTAACGGAATCCCTTTCTGAGGGGGAGAGCAAAGGAAATGAAATACAGGTTTATATCGGAAATGAAGCTCCGGTACAGACCATGAAAGATTGCAGTGTCGTTACCGCAACTTATGATCTGGGGGAGGGCGTCAAAGGAACGATCGGAATTGTTGGTCCGAAACGGATGGATTACGAGAATGTTGTTGACAACCTCAAAAACTTAAAGTCCCAGTTAGACGGTATTTTTGATAAAGAAAAAGGGCAATCCTAGAAAGGTGGTAAACATGGCAGAGAACAAAAAAGTCATGGAAGAAGAGGCAGTAGATACAAAAGAAACCAAGGCCGAACAGACATGTGAAGAAACAAAGGACACAAAGGAGACGGCGGCAGAGGAAACAAAAGAAACTGCAGCCGAAGAAAAGGATACAAAGAAAGAAGAGAAATCCGAAAAAAAGGGTGCCTTTGGAAAGAAAAAGAAAGATAAAAAAGACGAACAGATCGAAGATTTAAACGACCGTCTGAAACGTCAGATGGCAGAGTTTGATAATTTCCGTAAACGTACGGAAAAAGAAAAAGCGCAGATGTTTGACATGGGAGCAAGAACAATCATTGAAAAGATTCTCCCGGTTATCGACAATTTCGAGCGTGGGCTTGCAGCTGTACCAGAGGAACAAAAGGATGATGCTTTTGTTACCGGTATGGATAAAGTATATAAGCAGATGCTGACAGAATTAGATGCCATCGGGGTGAAACCGATTGAGGCACTGGGAAAGGAATTTGATCCAGATCTCCACAATGCAGTTATGCAGGTGGAAAGCGAAGAGTATGAACCGGGAACAGTTGCCCAGGAATTACAAAAAGGTTACACCTACAAGGACAATGTGGTCCGCCACAGTATGGTCGCTGTAGTCAGCGAATAAAGGTATTTCCTATTTCGCATGGAGTAGTAAATCATAAATTAGCAAAACAATTTTATTTGATCATAATTTTAGCAGGAGGAAAAGAAAATGGGCAAGATCATTGGTATTGACTTAGGAACAACCAACAGCTGTGTAGCTGTTATGGAAGGTGGAAAACCTACCGTTATTGCAAACCAGGAAGGTGCAAGAACAACACCATCCGTTGTAGCATTTACAAAGACAGGAGAGCGTCTCATCGGTGAGCCGGCAAAGCGTCAGGCTGTTACAAACGCTGAGAAGACGATTTCTTCCATTAAGAGACATATGGGTACGGATTATAAAGTAGCCATTGATGACAAACAGTACAGTCCACAGCAGATTTCCGCCATGGTACTTCAGAAATTAAAGGCTGATGCAGAAGGATACCTTGGAGAAAAGGTTACAGAAGCTGTTATTACAGTTCCTGCATATTTCAACGATGCACAGCGTCAGGCAACAAAGGATGCCGGAAAGATTGCAGGTCTGGATGTAAAGCGTATCATCAACGAGCCTACTGCAGCAGCACTTGCATATGGCCTTGATAACGAAAAAGAACAGAAGATCATGGTATATGACCTTGGTGGTGGTACATTTGATGTATCTATCATTGAGATCGGTGACGGTGTCATCGAAGTATTATCTACTAACGGTGATACACATCTTGGTGGTGATGATTTTGATAACAAGATCACACAGTGGATGATCGATGAGTTTAAGAAGGCAGAGGGTGTTGATCTTTCTACCGACAAGATGGCTTTACAGAGATTAAAAGAAGCTGCCGAGAAAGCAAAGAAGGAACTTTCTTCCGCAACTACTACAAATATTAACTTACCATTCATCACAGCTACTGCTGAGGGACCAAAGCACTTTGATATGAACCTCACCAGAGCAAAATTTGATGAATTAACACATGATCTCGTAGAGAGAACTGCTGTACCGGTACAGAACGCTATGAAGGATGCAGGTCTTACAAATGCAGATTTAGGCCAGGTTCTTCTGGTTGGTGGTTCTACACGTATCCCGGCTGTACAGGATAAGGTAAGACAGATGACAGGCAAAGAGCCAAGCAAGTCCTTAAACCCGGATGAGTGTGTAGCAATCGGTGCTTCTATTCAGGGTGGTAAATTAGCAGGTGATGCAGGTGCCGGCGAGATCTTACTTCTCGATGTAACACCACTGTCACTTTCTATCGAGACCATGGGTGGTATTGCAACCCGTCTGATCGAGAGAAATACTACCATTCCTACGAAGAAGAGCCAGATTTTCTCTACCGCAGCAGATAACCAGACCGCTGTAGATATCAACGTTGTACAGGGTGAGCGTCAGTTCGCAAGAGATAACAAATCTCTCGGACAGTTCCGTCTGGATGGTATCCCGCCAGCACGTCGTGGTGTTCCACAGATCGAGGTTACATTCGATATCGATGCAAACGGTATTGTAAATGTATCTGCCAAGGATCTTGGAACAGGCAAAGAGCAGCATATCACAATCACAGCAGGATCTAACATGTCAGATGAAGAAATCGATAAGGCTGTTAAGGAAGCTGCTGAGTTTGAAGCGCAGGATAAGAAGAGAAAAGAAGCAATCGATGCCAGAAATGAAGCTGAGAGCTTTGTATTCCAGACAGAGGATGCATTAAAGCAGGTAGGAGATCAGGTTGATCCTGCAGACAAGTCAGCAGTAGAAGCTGATGTTGCAGCAGTAAAGGCTTTCCTGGATGCACACAAGGAAGCAGAGCAGATGACAGATGCAGATGTTGCGGAATTAAAGGCAGCACAGGAGAAACTGACACAGAGTGCACAGAAGGTATTTGCAAAGATGTATGAGCAGGCACAGGCAGCACAGGGTGCAACGGGCGCAGGCTCGAATCCGGGAGCAGGTCCTGATATGGGTTCTGCAGCAGGAGCAAACACCGGAGCAGGAGCAAATGGTGCAGATGATGATGTCATCGATGCAGATTTCAAAGAGGTTTAATTTAGAAAATAAATAGACAAAGCGTGGGGTTTCCGGTTTTCCGGAAACCCTATGCGTACTATAAGGGATTAATATTATGGCAGAGAAAAGAGATTATTACGAGGTCCTTGGAATTCCAAAGACCGCAACGGAAGCAGAAATAAAAAAAGCTTTCCGTACAACCGCCAAGAAGTATCATCCGGATATGCATCCGGGAGATAAAGAGTGTGAGGAAAAATTTAAGGAAGCGCAGGAGGCATATGCCGTTTTGAGCGATCCGGAAAAGCGCAGACAGTATGATCAGTTTGGTCATGCCGCGTTTGATGGAGGCGCCGGCGGTGCAGGCGGATTCGATTTTTCCGGCATGGATATGGGAGATATCTTTGGCGATATTTTCGGAGACTTTTTCGGTGGCGGAAGACGAAACAGTAACAATAACGGACCGGCGCAAGGCGCAAGTGTACGTCTTACCGTCCGTATTACGTTTGAAGAAGCTGTGTTTGGATGTTCTAAGGAACTTGAGTTCCCGTATAAAGAAGAATGTAAGACCTGTCACGGAACCGGGGCAAAACCGGGAACTTCACCGGAAACCTGCAGCAAGTGCGGGGGAAAAGGGAAAGTGGTATATTCCCAGCAGTCTTTGTTTGGCATGATGCAGAATGTGCAGACCTGTCCGGATTGCGGCGGTACCGGTAAGGTGATCCGTGAAAAATGTCCGGATTGCCGGGGAACGGGATATATCTCAAAGAAAGTACGAAAGACCGTAGAGATTCCGGCCGGAATTGATAATGGACAGTCTGTTCGTGTCAGAGGTTACGGAGAACCGGGACGAAACGGAGGTCCGAGAGGAGATCTTCTGGTAGAAGTTCTTGTTTCCAGAAGCAATGCGTTTGAACGTCAGGACATGAATATATTTTCCAATGCTTCGATTTCCTTTGGTATTGCAGCATTGGGCGGGGATATCCGTATCAGGACGGTGGACGGAGATATCATCTATACCGTTGCACCGGGTACCCAGAGCGGAACGAGAATCCGCCTGAAGGGCAAAGGAGTACCATCGATCCGAAACAAGGCAGTACGTGGAGACCATTATGTAACACTGATTGTCAACACGCCGACGGGCTTAAACAAAGAGGCAAAAGAGGCGTTGCGTAAATTTGATGAATTGACGGGAAATTCCCTGAATAAAGAGGGCGGAGCACAGACCGCAAAAGAAAAAAAGAAAGGTTTTATGGACAAAATCAAAGAATCTTTCGATGAACATTAGTATAAATCGCCTATAGTAATCTGGTACAAAGTATTGTATGATAAGCCTGTTAGTATGATTGGCAGCATGTGTGTACGGATACGGAGGCATGTGGGAGATGACGCTGGAAGAAGAACGTAAAGCTTTGGAGGAGCAGCGCCGCACACTGGAGCGGGAGAAAAAAGAATTTGCGCGGCGGGTGGAGAATGAGGATCGCCGTCTGGAACAGCAGCAGAAGCTTTTTGATATGAAATTTAAAATACTCGAAGAAGAACTTGTAAAACTTGCAACAGAGAAAGAACATGTGAAGAAGCAGAAAGCTTTCTATCAGCGGGTAAGCGATTTTTCCGTGACAGCAGAGCAGCCTGTTATCCGGGGAGAAATGTTTTTCTCCGGAGTAGAGAGCAGACAGTCCCTTAAGAAACGTTATAAAGACCTGATCAAAATTTATCATCCGGATAATCTGGATGGGGATAAGAATACCGTTCAGGAAATTAACAGTGAGTATCATAAGCTTTGTGCTGTGTACAAAAATTAAAACAGCCATACGGTCTGTTCGCAGACCGTATGGCTGTTTTATGCATGTTTAACATGTTTAATGTCGTTCCTCATGAAGACGCTTAAAAATCTCCTCCTCTGACATGGCAGTGGCGGACGGAATGTTTTCTTCCATATTGTAGGTTCTCTGTTTTTTGATATAGAGAGTATTGGTGTTCTCTTTATATTCTACATCACTGGTATCAGAAGTATTTCGCTGCCGGTCATCGGTGTTGAATGCTTTCTGAAGTCCTTCTACAAGATTGCGTTTATCCATTTATTGTTTTCTCCTATAACTGTATAACTATCAACTTAACCCCTATATTATAACATGGGTTTTTTTGATGTACAATGTTTTCTTGAAATTTTATTGGAAATAAGGTATGATACATATAGTATGCCTTAGTGTAGAATTGAGAGGATGGTAACATGAAGTGGAAAAAATATACAATTGAGACAACGACTGCAGCAGAGGATTTTATGAGTTCCATGCTGATGGATCTGGGCATTGAGGGAATAGAGATTGAAGACAATATTCCGCTTACCAAAGAAGACCAGGCGGATATGTTTATTGATTTTCTGCCGGAACTTCCTCCGGATGAGGGCATCAGCCATGTGAGCTTTTATGTGGAAGAAGACGGCAGTGATCAGACGGAGATTTTAAAGCAGGTAAAGATCGGACTCGAGAAACTGCGTGACATGGTGGAAGTGGGAAGCGGTGTCATTACATCTTCCGAAACAGAAGATCTTGACTGGATCAATAACTGGAAAAAATATTTTACTTCTTTTACCATTGATGATATATTAATCAAACCGACCTGGGAAGAATTAAAGGAAGAAGACAAAGATAAATTTCTGATTGAGATCGATCCGGGAATTTCTTTCGGAACAGGAAAACATGAAACGACACAGCTTTGCATCCGGCAGTTACAGAAATATGTGGAAGGAAAACATCCGAAAGTACTGGATGTGGGATGTGGCAGTGGAATTTTATCGATTGTGGCATTAAAACTCGGCGCAAGAGAAGTCGTGGGAACGGATCTGGATGCAGACTGCATGACTTCTACAAGGGATAATATGCAGGTAAACCATCTCGATTTGTCTCTGGGAACCTTTTATGTGGGAAATCTGATTGATGATGAAGAACTTCAGGAAAAGGTTGGGACAGAGGAATATGAGATTGTTGTGGCAAATATTTTAGCACCAGTTATCATTGCCATGGCACCGGTCATTCCGGCCAGATTAAAACAGGGTGGTTATTTTATCACTTCCGGCATCATTGATTTTAAGGAAAACGAAGTAAAAGAAGCGATAGAAGCAGCAGGACTTACTGTAGTGGAAATCAATCATCAGGGTGAGTGGGTAAATATTACCGCACAGAAACAGTAGGAGCAGGGTATGTACCAGTTTTTTGTGGAAGATGAACAGGTGCAGCAGGATCGGATCTGCATTGTGGGCGGTGATGTCAATCATATCGGTCATGTGCTGCGCATGAAGACAGGGGAGAAAATCCGCATCAGCGATCAGAGCGGCAGATCGTATTTTTGCCGTATTCTGGAAATTACAGAGGAAGAGGTCTGGGCACAGATAGAGGATACCGATGAAATGGGGACAGAGTTTTCCCATAAGGTGTATCTTTTTCAGGGCCTTCCTAAAAGTGATAAGATGGAACTGATCATACAAAAGACCGTGGAACTTGGTGTCTATACCGTCATACCGGTTGCCATGAAAAACTGTGTGGTAAAGCTGGATGAAAAGAAGGCACAGAGCAAATGTAAGCGGTGGCAGGCAATTGCAGAGAGTGCGGCAAAACAGTCGAAGCGGACCGTGATTCCGCAGATTCAGATGCCACTTTCCTGGAAACAGGCATTGGAAGAGGCAAAGGAGCTGGACGTTGTCCTGGTTCCGTATGAGAATGAAAGAGGCATGGAAGCAACAAGAGAGATCTTTCGTTCGATTCCGGAAGGGGCGTCCATCGGAGTAATGATCGGTCCGGAGGGCGGATTTTCCCCGGAAGAGATTGCGCAGCTGGATAAAGACATGCATCGGATCTCTCTTGGCAGACGTATTTTGCGCACAGAAACAGCAGGAATGGCAACACTTTCCATGCTGATATACGAATTGGATATATAAGAAGGGTAAAAATGGAAGCATATTTGGATAATTCGGCAACGACAAGATGTTGTGAGGAAGCGGCACAGCTGGTGGTAAAATTACTGACGGAGGATTATGGAAATCCATCTTCCCTGCACAACAAAGGCGTGATCGCCGAAAATTATATGAACGATGCAAGAAAAAAAATTGCAAAGACATTAAAGGTACAGGAAAAAGAAATCTGTTTTACGTCAGGTGGTACTGAGTCCAATAATCTTGCAATTATCGGTGTGGCAGAGGCAAACAAGCGAAGTGGAAAACATGTGATAACGACGTCTATTGAACATCCGTCCGTGTCGGCAACGATGGCATATCTGGAGGAACACGGATATGAAGTCACATATCTTCCGGTAGATGCTTATGGTGTGATTTCTCTGGACGATCTGAAAGCGGCAATCCGGCCGGATACCATTCTGGTTTCCCTCATGCAGGTAAATAATGAAATCGGAGCGGTGGAGCCGATCGCGGAAGCGGGGGCACTGATCAAACAGTGTAATCCACAGACGCTTTTTCATGTGGATGCCATTCAGTCCTATGGAAAAATGAGAATTTATCCGGCAAAAATGCATGTAGACCTTCTCTCGGTCAGCGGACATAAGATTCATGGACCGAAAGGAAGCGGATTTTTATATATCAAAGACAAGACGAAAATTCATCCGCTGTTAAACGGAGGCGGACAGCAGAGGGGAATGCGTTCCGGCACGGAAAATGTTCCGGCAATCGCAGGACTTGGCGTAGCAGCGGAACGTATTTATACTGGTTTTGAGGAAAAAATCGACCGGATGTATACCTTGCGGGAGCATTTTATTGAGGAAGTGACAAAAATTCCGGGTGTACACGTCAACGGTCATACCGATCGCAGCAATGCACCGCATATTGTCAGTGTCAGCACGGAAGGTGTGCGCGCGGAAGTATTGCTTCATGCATTAGAGGATAAAGAGATCTATGTGTCAGCGGGAAGTGCATGTTCTTCCAACAAGCCTTCTGTCAGTCATACGCTAAAAAGTATTGGCTTAAAGCCAGAGCTTTTGGATGCAACCATCCGGTTCAGCTTTTGCGTGGAGACAACGGAAGAAGAGATTGATTATGCAGTAAAAGAGATGGCGGCATTGGTTCCGATGCTGCAGAAATATACAAGACATTAGAAAAAGGAGAGCAGTATGTATAAATCATTTTTGATTAAATATGCGGAAATTGCCATTAAGGGAAAGAACCGTTATCTGTTTGAGGATGCACTGGTACAGAATATCAGATATCATCTTAAGCGTGTAGAGGGAACCTTCCATGTACGCAAGGAAAACGGACGTATCTATGTGGATACGGAAGGAGAATACGATTATGATGAAACTGTAGAAACATTACAGAGGATTTTTGGAATCGTAGGAATCTGTCCGGTAGTATTGGTCGAAGATGAAGGATTTGATGCCCTGGCAAAAGTAGTATGTGACTATGTGGATCGCACATATCCGGACAAAAATTTTACATTTAAGGTGGATGCGCGCCGTGCCAGAAAGAATTATCCGATGACTTCGATGGAGATCAATGCAGCTGTTGGGGAAAAGATTCTTGAAGCATTTCCGGAAACCAGCGTTGACGTACATCATCCGGAGGTGATGATTCATATCGAGATCCGCCCGATGATCAATATTTATTCCACAGAGATCCCGGGACCGGGAGGCATGCCGCTTGGCACAGCAGGTCGTGCAATGCTTCTTTTATCCGGCGGAATCGATTCACCGGTTGCCGGATATATGGTATCTAAACGAGGGGTAACACTTGAAGCGACCTATTTTCATGCACCGCCATACACCAGTGAGCGTGCAAAACAGAAAGTGATTGACCTGGCAAAGAAAGTTGCAAGATATTCCGGACAGATCAAGCTTCATGTGGTGAACTTTACCGATATCCAGCTTTATATTTATGAGAAATGTCCGCATGAGGAACTGACTATCATCATGCGTCGCTATATGATGAAAATTGCAGAGCATTTTGCCGAAGAGGGAAAATGTCTGGGTATGATTACTGGAGAGAGTATCGGGCAGGTGGCAAGCCAGACCATGCAGTCCCTTGCTGTGACCAATGAAGTGTGTCATATGCCGGTATACCGTCCGCTCATTGCCATGGACAAGCAGGATATTGTATCAATCGCAGAAAAAATTGACACATACGAGACGTCCATTCTTCCGTATGAGGATTGTTGTACGATTTTCGTGGCAAAGCATCCGGTTACCAAGCCAAGCCTGAAACATATTAAAAAATCAGAGTGCCGGCTGGAAGAAAAAATAGACGAACTGATGCAGACAGCAATCGATACGACAGAGACGATTCTGGTAGATGCAGAATAATCTGTTTTTGGAAAATTATTTCCGTGAAACAAAAAATCCCCTGTCTGCAATACAGACAGGGGATTTTGTAAGTAATTACTGGGAAATAATGTATGGCTTTAAAGCTTCCAGAATCTCATTCAGATTATCCTCGGTATGGATGGCGAGATCAATCGGCTTGGAAAGATCCAGGCTGAAAATTCCCATGATGGATTTTGCGTCAATGACATATCTGCCGGAAATCAGATCAAAATCGTACTCAAACTGAGAGATGGTATTAACAAATGATTTTACTTTTCCAATAGAATTTAATGAAATCTGTACTGTTTTCATAATGAAAACCTCCTTGAAAATATTCATGAAAAACTCATGCTGTTTATATCTTTGATAGTAATATTTTTTATTGGAAAAGTCAAGAAATGTATGAAGATAATTGTATAAAGGAGTAAAAATGAAAAAAGCAGCATTACACAATCTGGGATGCAAAGTGAATGCATATGAGACAGAAGCTATGCAGCAGATGCTTGAAGAAGCGGGGTACGAAATCGTGCCGTTTTCGGAGAAAGCAGATGTCTATGTGATCAATACCTGTTCCGTAACAAATATGGCAGACCGCAAATCAAGACAAATGCTGCACCGGGCAAAAAAGCGGAATCCGGATGCGGCTGTTGTTGCTGCCGGATGCTATGTACAGACCAAAGAGGATGAGGCAAAATGTGATGAAGCAATTGATATTCTGATCGGAAATAATCAGAAAAAAGAACTGGTAGAGCGGCTGGATGCTTTCTTTGCGGGCAGAGGAGAAAAGGTGGAGGCTGTGGTGGATATTAACCACGAAAAACAGGCATTTGAGGAGCTGACACTGGATCATGCAGCAGAGCATACCCGCGCGTTTATAAAAGTACAGGATGGTTGTAACCAGTTCTGCAGTTACTGCATTATTCCGTATGCCAGAGGACGGGTGAGAAGCAGAAATGTTCAGAATGTTCTGGAGGAAGTAAAGCGTCTGGCAGCGTCCGGATATCAGGAAGTGGTACTGACCGGAATTCATTTAAGCTCCTACGGGATTGACTGCGAGGAAAGTCTGCTGCATCTGATCCAGATGGTGCATCAGGTGGAGGGAATCCGGCGTATCCGTTTAGGATCGCTGGAACCGAGAATCGTGACGGAAACATTTGCAGAAGAACTGGCAAAGATGGAGAAGATCTGTCCGCATTTTCATCTGTCACTGCAGAGCGGATGCGATGCAACGCTTGCCCGGATGAACCGGAAATATACGACGGAAGAATACGAAAATGCATGCAATATTTTACGGAAAAACTTTACGCATCCGGCAATCACAACGGATGTTATTGTTGGATTTCCTGGAGAGACAGAAGAAGAATTTGCACAGACAAAGGAATATTTAAAACGCATTCATTTTTATGAGATGCATATTTTTAAATATTCCCGACGGCAGGGAACCCGTGCGGCAGTGATGGAACATCAGGTGCCGGAGGAAATCAAGACGAAGCGCAGTGCCCAGCTGCTGGCACTTGCGGAAAGTATGTCGAGGGAATTCCGCGCATATTATGTGGGAAAAGAGGAAGAAGTACTCTTTGAGGAACCAATGGAAGTTGACGGAGAAACGTGGTATACTGGATATACCAAAGAGTATGTAAAGATCGCGGCAAAAACGGCAGAACCGCTTGATAATGTGATGAAAAGGGGAAGAGTGGAAGCGGCTCTGACCGATGAGATTTACCGTATGAAACTATAGCGCTTGTATTTTTCCTCAATTTCGTATACAATAGATGGGACAGGACTTGTTGGAATGAACAAGGGCAGGGACGGCGAATATGGAGAATTTAAATAATACACAATATTTTACAGTACAAAAGGAACCGGAATTACAGGTAAGAGATGTTTTAGAGATCGTATTCCGTGCATTGAGTGAGAAAGGATACAATCCGGTGAATCAGATTGTAGGATATATTATGTCCGGAGATCCGACATATATTACCAGTCATAACAATGCGAGAAGTCTGATCATGAAGGTAGAGCGGGACGAACTTGTAGAAGAAGTTTTACGTGCATACATCAAAAACAATTCCTGGGAATAATCCGGTACGGGAGAATTATGCGGATTTTAGGATTGGATTTCGGTTCAAAGACAGTGGGTGTTGCAGTGAGTGATGCGCTGTTAATTACAGCGCAGGGAGTGGAAATTATCCGAAGGAAAGCTCCAACGAAACTCAGGCAGACACTGGCGCGGATCGAACAGTTGGTAAGCGAGTACGAGGTGGAAAAAATTGTGCTCGGTTACCCGAAAAATATGAACAGTACAGAAGGGGAGCGCTGCGAGAAAACAAAAGAATTCAAGGAAATGCTTGAAAAACGCTGTGGTCTCCCTGTTATTTTATGGGATGAACGGCTGACAACAGTTGCAGCAGACCGTTCGATGATGGAAACAGGAATTCGAAGAGAAAACCGCAAGGAATATGTAGATGAAATTGCGGCTATTTTTATATTACAGGGATATCTGGATTATCTTTCAAATCATCCAGAAGAAAAATAAAAATACAAGGAAAAAATAAATGGAAAAAATTCAGTTTACAGATCCGGACACCAATGAGGTGGTGGAATTTGCTGTGGAAGAACAGACACAGCTGAATGGAATCAGATACTTACTTGTCTCTGATGGCAATGAAAACGGGGACAGTGAAGCATATATATTAAAAGAAATAAAGACACAGGATGAGGAAGTATTTTACGAGATGGTAGATGATGATACAGAGTTTGCTGCACTCGCGAAAATATTTGCTGAACTTGCGGATGAAGAAACACAGCTTTTATATTAGAGCGGAATATTATATTTGGAGGATTTATGAAAAAACAGGAAAAACAGAATAACAGTAAGCTTAAGATTATACCGTTGGGAGGTCTTGAGCAGATTGGTATGAATATTACTGCCTTTGAATACGAAGACAGTATTATTGTGGTGGATTGCGGTCTCGCATTCCCGGAAGATGACATGTACGGAGTGGATCTGGTGATTCCGGATGTCACTTATTTAAAGGAAAATATTGATCGTGTCAAAGGATTTTTTATTACGCACGGACATGAGGATCATATTGGTGCCATCCCATATGTTTTAAAAGATGTCAATGTGCCGATTTATTCGACCAGACTGACCAATGCCCTGATCGAGCACAAACTCGAAGAGCATGATATGCTCAAAAAAGTAAAAAGAAAAGTTGTCAAATACGGACAGCACATCAATCTTGGATGTTTCCGTGTAGAGTTTATCCGCACGAATCACAGTATTCAGGATGCGGCGGCACTTGCGATTTATTCCCCGGCAGGAATTGTCCTGCATACAGGAGATTTTAAGGTTGATTATACACCGGTATTTGGAGATGCCATTGATCTGCAGCGTTTCGGCGAGATCGGTAAAAAAGGAGTGTTAGCACTGCTTTGTGACAGTACCAATGCGGAGCGCCCGGGATTTACAGATTCCGAAAAGTCAGTAGGAAAAACGCTGGATAACATTTTTTCCGAGCATAAAAATACAAGAATTATTATTGCGACATTTGCATCCAATGTGGATCGCGTGCAGCAGATCATCAATTCTGCAGACAAGTTTGGAAGAAAAGTTGCGATTGAGGGACGAAGCATGGTCAATATTGTATCCATCGCTTCGGAACTGGGATATATTTCCCTGCCGGATAACATTCTGATTGATGTGGATCAGCTGAAAAATTATCCGGATGAAAAGACGGTTATCATTACAACGGGAAGCCAGGGAGAGTCCATGGCCGCATTGTCCCGCATGGCATCCGGCATGCACCGTAAAGTTACCATTAAGCCAAATGATACCATTGTATTCAGTTCCCATCCGATTCCGGGAAATGAGAAATCGGTTACCGGTGTGATCAATGAACTGATGCGCAAGGGTGCAGATGTGATTTTCGAAGATGTACATGTCAGCGGACATGCGTGCAAGGAAGATATCAAGCTGATTTATTCTCTGGTAAATCCGCTGTACGCGATTCCGGTGCATGGAGAATACAAGCATCTGATTGCACAGGCGAAGATTGCGGAAGAGCTTGGATATGACAGTGATCATATCAAAATCCTTTCTTCCGGAGATGTGCTTGAGATCGATGAGAATGGTGCAGAAGTGACCGGACATGTGCCGGTTGGCAATGTAATGGTAGACGGACTTGGTGTCGGAGATGTCGGAAATATCGTTCTTCGGGATCGTCAGCGTCTGGCAGAAGACGGAATTATTATTGTCGTCATGACACTCGAAAACGGAACCGGACAGGTACTTGCAGGACCGGATATCGTATCGAGAGGTTTCGTCTATGTACGTAATTCCGAGAGTCTGATGGATGAAGCAAAAACCGTTCTCGATAAGACCATGGATTATTGTATGGATCACAACATTACAGATTGGGGCAAGATCAAAAATGAAGTAAAAGATGCTCTGGGTGATTTCGTCTGGAAAGAGACCAAGAGACGTCCGATGATCATGCCGATTATCATGGAAGTATAGGGGTATTATGAATAAAGCTTTGTTCACTTTCATTAAAATTGCGTTTGTTATTATGCTGATCCTGCTGATTTTATATGGAACCGTTCATTTATGCAGGACCTGTTATGATTACGGGTATCGTTTCTTTGCAGAAAAGCAGATGGTACCGGATACGCAGGATGTGGAAAGCACGGAGGCACAATAGAAATAAATATGATAGTAGATGAACGACTGGTAACATATATCAATTCCCTGGATACGGGAAATACCAGAATTTTGGATGCTGTCGAACGAGAAGCTCTGGATTCCTATGTTCCGATTATTCGGAAGGAGATGCAGAGCTTTTTGAAGCTTTTGCTGGCGATGACAAAACCAAAAAGAATTCTGGAAGTCGGTACTGCGGTAGGGTTTTCTTCCATTCTGATGGCAGAATATGATCCGGTACCGTGTGAGATTGTCACGATTGAAAATTATGAAAAGCGAATCCCGATTGCCCGGGAAAATTTTAAGAGAGCAGGGAAAGAAGAGCAGATTACACTGCTTGAAGGGGATGCGGCGGAAATCCTTCCGACACTCACCGAGCCGTTTGATCTGATCTTTATGGATGCCGCAAAAGGACAGTATATTCATTTTATGCCGGATATTCTGCGTCTGCTGAAAACCGGAGGGACACTTGTCTCGGATAATGTGCTGCAGGATGGGGACATTATTGAGTCCCATTATGCGGTGATCCGCAGAAACCGGACGATTTACAAACGGATGCGGGAATATTTGTATGAGTTAACGCACCGGAAAGATCTGGTAACAGCGGTGCTGCCGGTGGGAGATGGAATTACAGTCAGTACAAAAGTAGAGGTAGAAAACGATGAGAAAGAATGAGTTGCTTGTTCCGGCAAGCAGTCTGGAAGTATTAAAAATTGCAGTTATTTATGGAGCCGATGCGGTCTACATCGGGGGAGAGGCATTCGGACTCAGAGCCAAGGCAAAAAACTTTACCATGGAAGAGATGGCAGAGGGAATTGCATTTGCACATGCACGGGGAGTTAAAGTTTATGTGACGACAAATATTCTGGCACATAATTATGATCTTGACGGTGCGCGGGAATATCTTACGGAACTGCAGAACATGAAGCCGGATCGGCCGGATGCTCTGATCATTGCAGATCCGGCAATCTTTACGATCGCCGGAGAAGTATGCCCGGATATTGACCGCCATATCAGTACACAGGCAAACAACACCAATTACGGAACATTTCAGTTCTGGGAGAAACTCGGTGCTACCCGTGTGGTAACGGCAAGAGAACTTTCCCTGCGGGAGATCCGGCAGATCCGGGAACACATTTCCGATGATCTGGAGATAGAGACATTTGTACATGGCGCTATGTGTATTTCCTATTCTGGAAGATGTCTGCTGTCCAATTATTTTACAGGAAGGGATGCCAACCGCGGGGCATGTACACATCCGTGCCGGTGGAAATATTCTGTGGTTGAAGAGAAGCGTCCGGGTGAGTATTTTCCGGTATATGAGAATGAGCGCGGAACCTATATTTTCAATTCCAAAGATCTGTGTATGATTGAGCATATTCCGGATCTTCTGGAAGCAGGAATTGACAGTTTTAAGATTGAGGGACGTATGAAGACCGCACTTTATGTGGCAACGGTGGCGCGTACTTACCGTAAGGCGATTGACGATTATCTGGAATCTCCGGAGAAATATCAGGAAAATATGCCATGGTATCTCGAACAGATCAAAAGCTGCACATACCGCCAGTTTACCACGGGATTTTTCTACGGAAAACCTTCGGAGGAGACACAGATTTACGATAACAACACGTATGAAAAGGGATATACCTATCTGGGAATTGTCGGTCCGAAAAATGAAAAGGGAATGTACCGGGTGGAACAAAAGAATAAATTTTCTGTCGGAGAACAGATCGAAGTGATGAAACCGGACGGACGCAATGTGACCGTTACGGTGCGGGGACTGATGGATGAAAAGGGAGAGCCGATGGAATCCTGTCCGCATCCGCAGCAGATCTTTTATGTGGATCTGGGGATGGAACCGGATGAATATGATATTCTCCGGAGACGGGAAGAAGAAGCGATCGCCCTGGATTAAAAAAATCTTAAGAAACACCCTCTGTCTGAACAATTGCGAAAGCACAGAGGGTGTGCTAATATAAGACAAAAGGACGTTGTTCTTAAGTAGCGAGTGAACCAGATAAGGAGGAGAGATTATGCGTTTGCAAAGCAAAAAACTGATTGCTGTATTGTGTGCGCTGGCAATGATTATTTCTGTATTTCCAGTACAGGCAGATGCGGCAGCAAAACCGAAATTTGTAAAAAATTATACGGTTCTTTATGAAAACAGCACCGGTAAGGGTGTGTATACATATACCGTAACCAATCTTACCAAAGGGCAGAGGGTAAAATGGAGCCTTTCCGGCACCGGAAAAAGTTATGCAAAGCTGAAGAAAACAACGACATCCGTGAGCGGAAAGACATCTGCAAACAGTCTGACAATCCGCACCCGGGGAAAGGCAGCCGCAAAGAATAAAACCGTAATTGTAACTGCAAAAGTTTACAAAGGGAAGAAGTGCGTGAGCACGATCAAGACAAAGTCTGCCAAGATTAAAATACTGCCGAAAACAATTTCCATTGTAGATAACGGAGTCTTGAAATATCAGGTGGGACAGACCTATCAGTTCCGGTTCCGTATTACTCCGGCAAATGCCATCAGCACCAATGTCTGGACCGCTGTGGATGGAAACGGAAATGATGTTTCGTCCATGATTACAAAGACCGGTGCATTTACTCCGGCAAAAGAAGGTACTTATACCATCACCGTGCAGGCCAAAGCGGGAAATAAAGTGGTTTCCGACAGCAAGGTTATTACTGTCGCAACTTCCATGACCGGAATTGCACAGATGGCAGCAAACAAGGTAGCGGCTGTATATTCCGGAAATGCCAAAAATCTTGTGAAAACAGGAGATTTTTCTATCCGGACCCAGGCAGGTGCAAAGATGGAAATCAAGTCGGCTGTATTTTCCGATGACGGAACACAGGTATTTCTTACAACCTATAATCAGCTGAAAGACGGTGCAACCTATACGGTTACCGATGGACAGTCAACATATGACTTTACCGCATCCGTGGGAAGACCGGTCAGCCTTAGAGTTGTGACAACAGAAGTGACCGTCGGAAAAGAGACACCAATCGAATACGAGATTCTTGATGCAAACGGAATTGATGTCAAGACAGCATATCCGGGAGATATTACTTATACGGAACGGATTACAAATGGTTACCGTACAAAGGATAATAAGATTTATATGACCAGAGTTGGGGATACCGGAACGGTTACACTGACTTATAAATGTGCAAGCGATCCGAATCTGGTACTGACCGGAAGCGGAACCTTTGTATGTAAGGCAGCCAGTGTGTCAAACAACACAAACCTTACACTTACCTCTTCGGAAGCAGTGCCAAATTACAGTGCATCCAGTTACAAGGACAATCATAATGTAGCATCCGGCAGCAATTATTATGTACATTTCCGGGCATTGGATACAGACAATACCGAGATGAAGTATGACAGCATCAAGTTTGAGTCTTCCGATCCGGACACATTGCTTGTAAATCCTGGAAAGAACAATGTTGCTTATGCAACAGCAATCAAGACAGGTACCGCAAATATTATCGTTACCGCAACCTATGCAAAGCAGGAATACACTTATGTATACGAGATTACGGTGGCGGAACCGGCATACCTTGCAACACTGACTGCAGATAATACGCAGATTACCATGTCAAACGCTTATGCAACAGGGTATAAGGAATATGTCAATATTGAGGGAAGAGATCAGTATGGACAGAGTCTGAGACTCGAGAATGAGACATACCAGATCGTAGAAAACAGTACCAATAAAGTATCTATGGCTACCTATGATCCGACAACCGACCGTATGGTATTTGACGCATCCGGAAGAGCAGCAGGTGTTTACAATTATACCCTGACCCTGACAATGAACGGACATAAGGCATCCGTTAATGTTACCGTTGTTGTACAGACTCCTCCTTATAATGGAGCATCTTCCTATAAGGTTGATATCAGCAAACCGGTCATTGATCTGGCAATTACTTCTGGAGCATCTGCATCGGATCTGCTTGCATCAAAAGTGACAACACTGCGTCTGGCAGAGTATCGCGGAGGCGTATTCTATCGGTATGTGAATATTGCATCTGTAAGGATCAGTAAGGGTGGACAGTATTATGGAAGTGATCTGTCAAAGGGTGGATCTTCAACAGAACCTGCAGCAATTGGCAGTGGATCAGAAATTCCGATTTCTGCGGTTTCACTGAATGGAAATGTTGTGACAAAGGCACAGACAGGTACTTATCTGCTGGAACTGAAGTTCTATCCAAGTGATGGACAGAGCACATCACTGGCTACAACTACGGGATATCTGGAAGTTACCGACAGTCAGGCAAATCCAGTGATCAGTGTAGATCGCACCGTATCTACCGTAAACTGTAAGACGGCACTGGATCTGGCAAAGAACTGCCTGAGCATTCAGGGAATGGATGGCGGAGTGATCGCAGACTGTACCGTCACCGGATCGAGTGTACCGGGCGCAAGTTATTCCGTTACTTCAGGAATGTCTGTCAATATCAATTCCGTTGTTGTACAGGCAACCACAACACTTTCCGATAAGACAACGGTTGTATCTAATTATACGGTTTCTGTGGGAAGGACATTGAGAAATCAATAGTAAGCTGTTTATTGGTAATGGCATGTAAATAGTGGGGTATGATTCTTTGAATCATGCCCCCTTTTAAGTCAAAATCTGGTGATGCAGACTTTGACCGGGTATTTAATGGAGAAGAAGGAATGAGACAACAACTTCTTGATGAACTTATGCAGATATCAGAAGAGGAAAGTAAATATAAGGCAGGACAGGCAGCGATTGAGGAACAGTTATACAGCGAAGCGTCCATACAGGAGATTGATCGTCAAAAACTGCTCAGAAGGGGAAAACTGATTACTGTAAGACGTCACAGCAGATTTGTGGAATTTCCGTTGCACCGGCATAATTATGTGGAATTTATGTATGTGGTACAGGGGGAGATTACACATGTAATTGACGGAAAAGAATTAACACTTTATAAAGGAGATTTACTGATGCTCAATCAGTATGTGGAACATGCGATTCACAGAGCTGAATTTGAAGACATTGGAATCAATTTTATTGCTTTGCCGGAATTTTTTGAAATTCCGCTTGGAATGCTTCAGGAAAAAAATGTTTTAGCGGAGTTCATTGCAGGGGCATTCCGGCAGAAGAGTCCGGTTCCTCATTATCTGATTTTTCGTTTAAAGGAGAATCCCCAGATTGAAAATCTGATGGAGAATATGATAGAATCCATGCTTTATGAATATATGAATGAAGATGTTATCAATCAGTATTCCATGGGACTTGTCTTTTTGTATTTGTTAAATCATTTGGAGAATTTGAGCCATAATTCTTCTATGGATTACAAGGAGACTATTGTGCAGTCGGTTCTTGAATATATCAACAGTGATTGTAAAAATGCAAATTTGACAAAGATTGCAGCAGATACACATCAGTCAGTTACCGTATTAAGTAAGCTGATCAAGCAAAAGACAGGGGCAAATTTTCAGGATTTACTGCAACAGAGGCGATTTCAGGCTGCGGTCAAACTTCTTGAGGAAACGGATCTGTCAATCGAAGATATTTCACTTGATGTAGGATATGAGAATCAGAGTTATTTTTTCAGGCAATTTAAAAAAAGATTTGGTATGACACCGAGATCTTATCGCATAACACATCAAAAATAAAAATATCAAATAAGGACAGTTTTTTGGTCTAATCAGAGGCTAAAAAGCTGTCCTTATTTTTGTTATGGTGAAGCAAATGAAAAAGGAGGCGTGTTTTATGGATACGATACGTGCTATTATTTTTGACCTGGATGGGGTCATTTGTTTCACAGATAACTATCACTATCAGGCGTGGAAAGAATTGGCAGATGCAGAAGGAATCTATTTTGATGAGAAAATTAATGGACGATTAAGGGGTGTAAGCCGTATGGAAAGCCTTGATATCATTTTGGAGCGAGCATCAAGATGCTATACACAGGAAGAAAAAGAACAGCTTGCTACAAGAAAGAATGAAAGTTACGTTCGTCTATTGGAAAAGATGTCTCCAAGGGATCTTTCGGATGAAGTAAAAAATACGTTGGACACCTTGCGACAGCGCGGTTACAAGCTTGCAATCGGATCAAGCAGTAAGAATACAAAGAAGATTTTAAAGCAAATTGGATTAGATGGATATTTTGACGCGGTCAGCGATGGAACAAACATTACAAAGTCAAAACCGGATCCGGAGGTTTTTATAAAAGCGGCGGAAATGGTTGAGGAAAAGCCGGAAAATTGTCTTGTTGTAGAAGATGCACTTGCAGGAATTGATGCGGCTTATGCCGGTGGATTCATAAGTGCAGGGATTGGAGATGCCGCGAGTCATAAATATGTGACATATCCAATCCATACATTTTCGGATCTGCTTTCCATTGATAAGTTGTGAAAAAGTCAGTGGAGAGGTGTAATTTGAATTAATCGTACCTCTAACAATTCTAATGTGACATCCAGTTCGAGGATTTCATCGGAGTTGACAGACACAATTTTCTGATGAAATCCAGGAACGGATGATTTTTTTAACCAATCAATTTCCTGAGGTGTAGTAAGTTCCAATGCACCCATAGAAACCCATTGATCGAAAGCACTTCCATGCGTTCGATTTACATAGGTTTCAGAAATCTTATAGTTTCCCTGTGGAATATCAGATAAACACAGGGAGATCATTACCGGTTCCGAATCAGCAAAAACGGTATAGCGGTCTGTTTCTGTCATATCAAAACGTTCTCCATTCGCATATAAGTAATTAAAATGCCTGTAATTGTAAAGCATGACTTGAAAACTATCATTTTCACGGGTGATAAAATATTCGTCTCCACGCCCAAGAAACTGATCACCCAATTGTTGAAGAAGTGTGTAGGCATAATAACTGGCTTTTGGAATTCCATTTACGGTAAAAAGACCAAGTCCACCGAAAAATAACATATTTGGTAAAGAACTGTCTGCCATAAGATCTGTGAGCGCCTGATAAGTAAAACTTTCCAGACGGTCATAGTTTTCAAGGATGTTCTTGACAATATAACAGGATTTGAAGCAGGTATCATTCAGTAGATCCTGTTGGCTTGGTGTATTATTCCATTCGGATAAGTAGATTGGCAATTTACCAAGATTTAGCCGGCGTCGTTCTCTGAGAACCTGCATGACAAAATCTTTGAGTCCGTCTGGTGATTCCGATAAACTCATGGCATATATGAAACCGAAAGATTCTTTTGAATGATTTTTATTGGAAATCAGTTTGGTGTCATAATAAGTGAAACTTAAACTGTCAGGGATGCAGTCGTTTTGTTTACACCATTCCAGAAAGTTCAGATACCAGTTTTCGTAGCCTTCGGATACGATGTAGTAAGTCGGCGGAAGACTAAATTCAATATCCGGACAGAAATTTTTTACGCAAAGGAAAGTTTCCTTATAAAACTGAAAGAAGTCTTTTTCGTTTGAAAATCCGAAAAGATCCATGTTTGTGTTGGGCTGGTTCCAAAGACCGAATTTCCATGAGCGAATTACCTCAAGTCCATAGCGGTTGCTGATATGTTGCAGAAACTCTGAAACAAGCCGGCACCATGCGGCAATGGAATGGGGTTGGCTGACATTAGAACCAAACAAGCGTTTATTTGGATATTTGGCGAGCTTTTCCGGCATGTAAGAAAGTTGAATCCATGGATTAAGATGAAGTTTGGTTACAAAATCAAGAATTTTATCAATATATGTAAAACTGTACACAGGTGTACCGTTTGCTTTCTCATTGTACACATGCAGATCATCTGAAAATATACCGCATAATTTAATATATTCAAATCCAATCCTATTTTGAAATCTGGTCAACATTTCCTGAATATCACAGATTAACACATCACTGGCACGACCGACTGTCATCATTTTTTTCCATGTATGTAGCAATACGTAAGAACTTCCATTTACAGAGAAATCAATTTGTTTTTTTGATATAGGGGATACGACGTGGGTATGTGTATTGTCGTTTAAATATTTCTTTAATCCTGCAATATAATTATGTTGTTCTAATTGTTGAGAGGTCTGTTGCTTTTCTTTTTTTTGCTCGCGCCGATATTCTTTTGGCAGCATTCCATATTCTTTTTTTAAAAGAGTTACAAAGGCATGACTATTAGGAAATCCGCTGTCAATCGCTACTTCATCAATATTTTTATCTGTTATGGAAAGTTCCTGCATCGCATGCATAAGGCGGTATTGATTCAGGTAGCTTAGAAAATTCATCCCAAAATAGTCAACGAAGAATTTTGAAAGATAGGGAACGGACAAATGAACTTCATCGGCAAGTTCTTTTAAGGTTATGTTTTCTGTATAGCGCTGTTGGATTAATTGTGATATTTCTGCTATCCGGATAGCGTATTTGTGGTTTTTCTTTTCATTTGCAGTCGATAATTTTACACGGAAATGAAGGTACATAATATCCATAACATTATAGATATATGACCAGTTGCGAAGTTCGTAGCCATCTTTTTTGTCCACATTTGTTTTGATGATGTGAGCAATCAGAGAGCGTAATTGTGCAATTGCTTCCTGATTATCCGACATGGGACTAATACAGAAGAAGCGGGGATGTGATGGAACCGGCAGAATCTGTTCAAATAATGTTTGATTAAACAGAACGGTTATGATGACACAATTGACACCATGTAGTTCATGAAGTGTAAGTGGATTGATGCAAAAAATATCATCTTCCCTGAGACTGTACATATGATCATCAAATTGTAATGTACAGCTTCCGGAAACAATCATGGACAATTCAAAATAATCATGCATCTGTTGGCGGATATGATCAAATCGCTGCATCGTACACCGGATCGGCATGTGTACATCGTTATCGGAAATAAGATAGTAGTTCTCTGACATAAAATTCCTCCATTTCATATAAAAAGGTAACTATATTGATTAAAACATATATGCAATACAAAAATCAATAAAAACATAGGATTTTTAATCTATTTTTTAGAGGCGAGACTAAATTTAAGGTAAACGTATAGAAAAAAGAAAAACACATTAAAAAAATGAGTGAAACAGATAAAAAACAAAATCACATAAAAATTAACAAAAATCTATAATAAGCATAAAGACGAGGTGATAAAAATGAGTGAACCAATTTTAACAGTTGCAAATATGAATAAGAAATTTGGAAGTACAGTGGCTTTGAATGATGTATCACTGACTGTATATCCGGGAGAAATAAGAGGACTCATTGGAGAAAACGGATCGGGAAAGTCAACGGTTACTTCTATTGTAGCAGGAATGCAGGAATGTGACAGCGGTGCGATGACATTTCAGGGACAGAGCTGGAAGCCGCTTAGCATGATCGATGCACTTCACAAGGGAATTGGAATGATTGTTCAGGAGAGCGGAACAATACCGGGGATTACGGTAGCTGAGAATATTTTCCTTGCGGAGTCTGAAAAGTATAAGAATAAGTTCGGCCTGATTAATCGTAAGAAAATGAATGCGGATGCGACCAGGGTGATGAAAAATATCGGTGTCAATGATGTAACAGGCGAAATGCTTATGCAGAAGCTTGATTTTCAAACCAGAAAGCTTGTAGAGATTGCTAAAGTTGTGATGAAAGAACCTCAGATTCTGGTAATCGATGAGACGAGTACAGCATTATCACATGACGGAAGAGAAATTTTATATGACATTATGAATCGCTTCCGTAAAGAAAATAAATCAGTGATTTTTATTTCGCATGATCTGGATGAAATTATGGAAGTCTGTGATACGTTGACCGTTCTTCGAGATGGCAAGATTATCCGGACATTTGAAAAAGCAGAATTTGAGGCCGGAGCAATCCGCGCGAGCATGATCGGAAGAGAGCTGCAAGGTGATTATTATCGAAGTGACTTTCAGGCAAGTTCACAGCCGGAAGTGGCATTGGATGTAAGAAATCTGGTATATGAAGACCGGTTAAAAGGGATTTCATTTCAGGTGCATAAAGGAGAAATCGTTGGAATCGGTGGATTGGCACATTGCGGAATGCATTCTCTTGGAAAGGTTTGTTTTGGAGCATTAAAGCCGGAAGAGGGAAGCGTTACGGTGGAAGACGGAACGATCATTGACAGTCCGGCAATTGCAATGAAGAAACGTGTGGGTTATGTATCGAAGGACAGAGATGTTGAGTCGTTATGTCTTAATGCAAGTATTGAAGATAATATTTCAATTGCAGGAATGAGTGAATTTGCGATCAATAATTTTCTGATTCTGAAAAATCGAGAAAAAAAATATGTGAATCATCAGATTGAAGAATTGTCCATCAAATGTGCGGGAAGAGATCAGTCAGTATCACAGCTTTCCGGAGGAAATAAGCAGAAGGTTGTATTTGGAAAATGGATTGGATGTGGAAGTGAAATCCTTATTCTGGACTGTCCGACACGAGGCGTGGATATCGGTGTAAAACAGGCAATGTACCAGCTTATGGTGAGATTGAAAAATGAGGGAAAATCAATCCTTATGATCAGTGAGGAATTACCGGAACTGATTGGAATGAGTGATCGGATTCTAATTATGAAAAATGGTGAGGTCTCTGCGGAATTTGAGAGAAGCGAAACTCTTTCTGATGCACAGATTATTGAATATATGATTTAGGAGGCAAAAAAGAATGACGAAAAATAAAAAAATGATGATAAGTGCGTTGCCTTTTGTAGCACTTGTCGTATTGCTTGCAGTATTTTGTGGAATTGTAAGCAGTAAAGGATATCGTCTGGATATGTATATTAAGATTGTATTTAATGAAGGGATTGTATTATCAATTGTTGCAACAGGTGCAATTTTTATTTATACACTGGGTTCATTTGATATCAGCCTGGGAGCCGCAACGCTTTTTGCGGCCACGCTGGGAGTACTTACCTATAATGCAACTGAAAATTTTGCGTTGATGATTATCGTGATTTTATTAGCAGGAATTGTTTGCTCACTGGTCAATTCAGTGCTTGCGTCCATATTTCATATTCCGGTGTTTGTTACAACGGTAGCAATGATGTCCGTGTTATCCGCGATTGCATCGCAGATTATTACGACAAAAGGTGGTGCGGTTGGTGGAATCAGTATTCCAAGCGAGGTTGTAAAACATCTGGATAACTCGGCATTTAAGATTGGAGTTCTGGTAATCTGGGTTGCGATCTGTGTATTTGTTTTTGATTATACAAAGTTTGGAAGAAGAGAAAAATTTGTAGGTGGAAACCCAATCTGTGCGCAGCTTTCCGGTATTAAATATAACACATATGCAATATTGGGCTTCCTTTTGGCGGGAGTAGGAGTAGGAATCGGTGCATTTATGACATTGGTATATACACCATCTGTTACAACAACGACAGCCGGGGATATTGGAATGAATATTATGGTTGCAATTGTATTTGGAGGAATGCCGATTTCAGGTGGTGCCAGATCAAAGATTTACGCGGCAGTTGTTGGAGGATTCTCTTATATTGTATTAAATAATATTTTGGATCTGCTCATTGATTCTACATCGGGATATGGCATTACGCAGATTGTAAGTGCAGTGTTTTTTCTGATTATAGTATATGTTGCAAGCGTTAACTATCGTTCGCAGACTTTACCGCGATAAAACAAGAATTTAACACATTGTGTGTTAAAGATAAATTTTAAAAGAAAACAGGGAGGAAGAAATTTATGAAACGAACAATGAAAAAAATGTTAAGCTTTGGTCTTGTTGCAGCTATGTCTCTGACAATGCTGGCCGGATGTGGAAACAGTAAGGATGCAACAAATGATACAAATGTTTCAAATGGACAGGAGGAAAAAAAGCCGACAGGAGATGTCAAGATTGGTGTTCTGATTCAGGATGTCAGTGGTGAGGAAGCATTAGGATTCCGTTCTTACTATGAGAATTATATTGCGGATCAGTATGGTGTAACATTTACTTACACAGACGAACTTAAGGATGCTGCAAGTGAGAAATCTGCAATTGAGAAGTTTGCTTCTCAGGGATATCAGGCAGTCATTTCTTTTTCAAGCAATGATCGTGCATTACAGATTGAAACATGTGAGGAAAACAAGATTTATTATGCAGTTGCAGCAGGAACACTTGATCAGGAACAGTTTGAAAAATATAAAACAGATGAATATTTTCTTGGACAGGTGGGTCCGAGTATGGATACAGAGTATGAAGCTGGTGTAGAAATGGGCAAGTTCTTTGCGGATAAAGGCATTAAGACTGCTGCAATCTATGGCGCATTTATTCCGAATCCAATGCACGTATATCGTACAGCCGGCGTACTTGCAGGACTTGGACTTTCTTATGGCGGAGCGACAACTGAAGAGGATGTAGTTGGTTTGATTTTTGCTGATCAGGGTATAGATTTGTCAAAGATTTCAGGAGATATCAAGATCGTATCTTATTTACAGGGATATGGTGATACAACAACAGACGAGATCAATGCAGCCATTCAGGCGGCTCCGGAAGCATTCATCTCTGTCGGAATGGCAACAACATTCTTTACACAGCAGTTGAATGCAGCAGGTATTGAGTTTTCTGATATTGATTCCTTTACCAAGAGTAATGGAGAGGCAATCACAAACGGAAAGCTTGTATATCTTGCTGGAAAATATTCATCATCGGTAGGACCTGCTTTTGCATTAGTGATGAATGCAATCAATGGGAATGTAATTCGTGATGCGCAGGGAAATGCTGTGTCACTCAGCCAAAATTATCAGGTAGCAACAGATAGTGAGACATTTGATAAATTTTACAAGAATGATAATGGTGATAACCCGATTTACAGTAGGGATACATTGGATCAAATTATTGGTGATACAGTTACTTTTGATACTATCAATGAGGTGGTTGCATCTAATTAACTTGTTTTTTATTATTTGGTCGCGGCTTCTTAAAGAAGCCGCACCCTCTCCCAATAGATGAATTTATTACTTTCATCTATTGGGAGAGGGTATGAAAAATTATCCTGTAAAAAGAAAGGAGAAGATAACATGAAAAGTAAAAACAGACTTTGTATAAAAAATTTAGCAGGAGCACTTGCCATACCGGTACTGGTGGCTATTTTGTTACAGGGTATTTGTATGGCAAAAGGAAAAACAATGATCATGAATATGACAAGCTTTGACAATTTTGTTGTCTATATTGCAATTGTTATGATCACAACTATCGCTTTGTCCATCAATCTTAACAGTGGACGTTTTGATTTCTCTTTGGGATCAATGGCATTGCTTTCCTCTGTGATTGGTGCAAAGATTACATATTCGTTTTTAGGTGGAGGTCAGGGCAGTGCACCGATAATGCTGATGCTTACTATTTTATTTGGTATGCTGCTTGGACTGATTTCCGGTGTTTTGTATGTGGTTTTACATTTGCCACCAATTATTACGTCTCTTGGTGTAACACTGATTTATGAAGGAATTCTTTTTACAATTACAGAAGGTCGTTACGTTATGAAAGAGGTACAGAATTCATCCATGACTGCTTTTACAGGAAACTGGCTTTATGCAGCAATTATTATTGTGGCGGTACTGGTAATTATTATTGGACTCTTTGATTATACAAAATTCGGATACGATTATAACGCACTTAAGAATGGTCAGAAGGTTGCAGTTAATACCGGAATTAAAGAAATTCCAAATGCAATTGCCTGTTATGTGATCTGCGGTGGCCTGATGGGAATTGTTGGCTTTTTAAACGCTTCCAGAAATACAACCATCAATGGAGGTCAGCTTAACTTTGGATCTATCAGTATTATGTTTACTGCATTTCTTCCAATGTTTATTGGATCTTATATCAGCAGATTTACCAATGAAAAGATTGGATTTTTACTTGCAGCTTTATGTATGTCAATGTTGAATTCCACATTTGCGGTATTCTCAAATGAAGTAAATGCATCCATGCAGGCAATCATTAATGCTTTATTGCTTGTAGTGTTCCTAATTTATCTGAGTAACGAACATTTATTGATTCGTGTGTTTACCGGAAAACGCAAATAAATTGCGTCAAGTTTTTACAAAAAACCTGACATGTAGCGTCAGTCTTTGCTGAATGCAACCTTAAATAACTGATGCTTAACAAATGGAGGACAGAAATATGATCAATTTGACAAAGGCACCCTTCTTTCTTGTGAAAGAGGATATCGAGTGGGTTGAAAATACAAAAAAAGCAATGACGTTAGAAGAAAAAATCGGTCAGTTATTTGTACCGATCGGATATTCAGGAGATGCAGATTATCTGGAACATGTTATGCTTTCACACCATATCGGTGGAATCATGTATCGGTGCGGTGAGGCTAAGGAGATGCAGAGAACACATCGTTATCTTCAGGAACATAGTAAAATTCCACTTTTGGTCGGAGCTAATCTTGAGGATGGTGGATGTGGAATTGCAACGGATGGAACACAGTACGGAAAACAGATGCAGATAGCTGCAACCGGAGATACCGAGGACGCCTATCGTTTAGGAAAAGTAAGTTGCAGCGAGGGGGCAGCGGTGGGATGTAACTGGGCGTTTGCACCAGTGGTTGATATTGATAGAAACTGGAGAAATCCGATTACTAATGTGCGTACATATGGTGACGATCCGGATCGGGTCTTAGCATGTGGTGTTAATTATATAAAGGCTGCAAAAGAAGAAAATGTACTTGTTGCAATTAAACATTTTCCGGGAGATGGCTGCGATGAGGTGGATCAGCATATTCTTACCAGTGTGAACAGTCTCTCCTGTGAGGAGTGGGATGCAACCTACGGAAAGATTTACAGCGGACTGATTCAGGCGGGAGCGCAGACGGTGATGGTCGGTCATATTGCACAGCCGGCATACCAGAAAGCTTATAATCCGGATTTTCCGGACAAGTTAGTTCCTGCAACACTTTCTCCGGAACTGTTAAAAGGCTTGCTTCGTAAAAAGCTTGGATTTAACGGATTGATTGTTACCGATTCTACCTGCATGGTTGGTTTTAGCTGTGCAATGGAAAGAGAGAAGGCGGTGCCTTATGCAATTGAAGCCGGATGTGATATGTTCCTCTTTAATAAAGATCTGGACGAAGATTATCGGTATATGTTAAACGGATACAGGCAGGGAATTCTGTCGGAGCAGCGTTTGGACGAGGCAATCACAAGAATTCTTGCAACTAAGGCTGCGCTGGGTCTTTATAAGAAAGCAAAGAGTGAGATTGTGCCGACGGAAGAAGCACTTCGTGTGATGCGTTCGGACGAACATGTCACATGGGCGAAAGAAAGTGCCAATGCTGCGGTTACGCTGGTTAAGGATACACAGAAGATCTTGCCGCTGAGTCCGCGGAAAACGAAGAAAGTACTGCTTGAGATTATGGGAGATTTCCCTTCAAATGAGAGAGTGTTGGAGAGTTTTCGAAGCAAACTGGTAAAAGAAGGCTTTGATGTAACGATATATGAACCGGAGAATTTCGAGACTGCAAAATTTGATGTCGGGACGTTTAAGAAAAGTTATGATCTCGTTATCTATATAGGAAATGTTGAGAATGCTTCCAATAAAGTGACCAATCGTCTTTCCTGGTACACATTCTGGGGAAACGGAAACAATGTTCCGTGGTTTGTTGCGGAACGTCCGGTGATGTTCATCAGCCTCGCAAATCCGTATCATCTGATAGATGTGCCGATGATCAAAACCTATATCAACGGATATTCTAACAGTGAGTATGTGATAGAAAGCGTTGTGGAAAAAATCATGGGAAGAAGTGCATTTACTGGTAAGAATCCAGTAGACCCGTTCTGTGGAAAAGAGTACTTGAAGTGGTAAGAGTGAGAGAAAAAAGTTATGGTGAAAAATTTAAAATTGTTGGATAAAGCGTTGCAGCTGTTACCGGAAGTAAAAGAAACGGTGGTTGAACCTCTGGATATAGCAGCTTTTTTAAAGCCTCTTAAAAAGGGAGATTCAGTTGAAATTGATTTTGGTCGACATCTTGTGGGGCACATAAAATTAAAGTTGGGGTATGTTCGTTCACATCCGGATGCTCCGGTATGGCTTCGTTTCTCGTTTGCAGAAAATAAAAAGGAATTCGAGGAACGGGTGGAAGATTATCAGGGCTGGATCTGTTCGGCATGGGTGCAGCAGGAACAGGTGCATATTGATCTTGTCCCGGGAGAATATTTTCTGCCCAGAAGATATTCGTTTCGTTACGTGAAAATCGAAGTGCTTGATGTCAGCTCTAAATTTGACCTGATTATTGAAGAGGCAAAAGCGGTTGCGTTGTCTTCAGCAGATGATAGCCGTTTATCCGCATATCATAGCGAGAATAAGGAATTGGAACAGCTTGATCGCATTGCCTGTAATACGCTGCATGATTGTATGCAGAAGGTATTTGAGGATGGACCAAAACGTGACCAGAGACTCTGGATGGGAGATCTTCGTCTGCAGGCACTTGCCAATTACGAGACTTATCAGATGAATGATATGGTAAAAGGATGTCTGTATCTGTTTGGGGCCTTACCGATGGAAAACGGTCAGGTTGGAGCCTGTGTATTCTTAGATCCGGAGCCGGAAGTGGATGATACGAGTATGTTTGATTATTCACTTCTGTATGTTGTTGCTTTGTGGGATTATTATAAGCAGACAAAAGACAAGGAGGCGCTTCGTGACTTGTGGGAGACTGCAAGAACACAGATTTCGTTGGCGCAGAAACGAGTGGATAACGGCATTGTAAGAGACCGTGATGTGTTAGGATGGTGTTTTCTTGACTGGTCGCTAGAATTAAATAAGCAGGCGGGAGCACAGGGGGTTTTACTGTATGCGATGCAGAGTGCGATTGCAATTGCACAGGAATTAAGAGAAAATCGTGATGCAGAATGCTTAAAAGGAACTTATGAAGTCTATCGAAAGGCAGCAAAAGCATATTTTTACGATGAAAAGAAAGGACTTTTTGTCAGCGGAGAAAATAGACAGATTTCTTATGCAAGTCAGGTCTGGCTGATTCTTGGCGGTGTAGTCGATTCCGAAGAAGGTCTTCGGATTTTACATAATGTTGCAGCAGATAGGGAGGCTCTTGAGATGGTGACTCCGTATATGTATCACTACTATATTGAAGCATTGTTAAAATGCAACGCGGATGAGGAAGCACTTGCTGTTTTGACAGAGTATTGGGGTGGTATGGCGCGGCTTGGTGCAGATACATTCTGGGAGCTGTATAATCCGAAGAATCCGGATGAATCCCCGTACGGCGGAACTATTGTCAATAGTTATTGTCATGCATGGAGCTGTGCACCGGCCTATTTCTTGCGTAAATATTTTGGAGAAAATTAAATAGGAGGAACTATTTATGAAAAAAATTGGGAGCAAAGTGCTTTTAATGATGGTTCTGTTTGTTGTTATATTTGGACTAAATACGATAACTTCTGTAAGATCACAAAATCGTGTAAAACGGTCTGGATTAGAAATCACGGAGCAGTATATTCCAATTCAGACAGAAATATTTACGATTCAAAAAAGTATGGAACGAGGTCAGAAATACCTTAATATTATTAGTTTGTATGATAATGCAGAACTTCGTCAACAGCTTGAAGGTTCATTGGCAGAGGAAGTGTCAACTATTACTGAGAGCGAGAAGAAGATAGATGTGTATCTAAAAGATAATAACAATACAAAGTTAAAAGATGCAATTAAGAAATATGAAGAATTCCTTGATAAAGTGCTCTTGCAATTTTCAACAATACAGGAATATGTAGATACGGGGGATTTTGCGCAGGCAAGTATAGCACTTGGATCCGATTTCCAAAATCTTGTTAGAGATATGGGAGAGAAAACAGAAACGAATCTCACGGAAAATCTGGAAGGTGGAATTTCTGAACAGTCAAAGTTGTATAATCAGGCAGTTGATATGAATATTCAAGTGACGAAAATATTATTTGTTATATTTATAATGGTGTCGGTAGTGGTTCTTTTGATTATGAGGAGAACAGTAAGCAAACCGGCAAGTGCAGCCAGTTGTCAGTTAGATCATATTATTGATGATATTAACAAGAAAAAAGGAGATCTTACAAAACGCATTACAGTCCGTTCACATGATGAAATCGGTCAATTGTCAGAAGGTATTAATAATTTTATTATTCAATTACAGATGGTTATTCGTAAAGTTCACCACCAATCGGAGTCAATGCAGAATTCTCTTGGGGTGATGAATACAGAAGTGAACAGTTCCAGCGAAAATGTAAATTATATTGCTACGACGATGGAAGAAATTACGGCAAGTATGGAAGAAATAGCATCTTCAATTGAAGGGCTTATGAAGAATACACATGAGATATTGGAGTTTGTTAATAATGTAGGTGATCAGACGAAGGAAGGTGTTTCCATTTCTTCCGATATTAAAGCTTTGGCAATTGGCGTAAAAGAAGAAACTGAAAAGAAGAAAAATGAAATTTCAAATCTTATTAATGAAAAACAGAATGCTTTATTTTCTTCGATAGAGGCGAGCAGGCAGATTACAAATATAAATAATTTAACCAATGATATTCTTGATATTGCAAGTCAGACAAATCTTCTGGCTTTAAATGCATCTATTGAAGCTGCGCGTGCCGGAGAAGTAGGGAAAGGTTTTGCTGTTGTGGCTGAAGAAATTCGACAATTGGCTGAAAACAGTAAAAATACTGCAAATGATATTCAGAGTATTAGTGTAGAAGTGATATCGGCAGTAAATCAACTTATGGAGAATGCACAAAATCTTATGTACTTTGTACAAAATCGGATTATGAGTGATTACGTTGGATTTGAAGGTGCTACGGATACGTATTATGAGAAGGCAGAGCATATGGATTCTGTTATGGCTGTTTTTAACGATAATATTTCGGCATTACATAAGGTTATGGCTGAGATGAATAATGGAATCACCAACATATCAACGGTTGTGGAAGAAAATGCACAGGGAATTAGCAGTGCAACAGAAAATGTGTCTGATCTTGCAAATTCTATCACGAACATTCGACAACAAGCAACGGAAAACGTTGACTCTTCAAAACATCTTATGGAAGAAATGAATCGTTTTCAGAAAATTTAGGATCAGATTCAGGGAAAGATGGGAAACATGAGAAAAAAAATTGCGTTTCTTGCAGGTGCAATCAGTTTTGATAATCAGAATCGTGTGATCGACGGTGTATTAAGACGTGCTGCGGAATTCGATACGGATGTATTTATTTTTACATGCTTTGTGAACTATGATGAGTCGGAAGAAAACAAAGTCGGAGCATTTCAAATTATGGAACTTCCGGATCTTACTACCTACGATGGTGTGATCGTTATGAAAAATTCAATACAATATGAACCGGCTTCCAACTCGTTGATGAACCGGATAAAAGAGAGCAGGATTCCAGCGGTAAGTGTTGATGAATATATTGATGGAATGCATAATGTCGGAATATCGGATTACAATAGCCAGAAACGTATTGTAGAACATCTGATAAAGAAACATCATCTGACAAAAATCAATTATGTGTGCGGTATTCTGCAGGGCAAAGAAGGAATGGAACGTTATCGGGCATATAGGGATGCTATGGAAGAGCATGGCATTCCTGTTTGTGATTGTCAGGTTTACTGCGGAAATTATAATCGTGAAAGCGGAAGAAAAGCCATCGAATATTTTATGAAAAACCAGACGCCGCAGGCAATTGTATTTGCAAATGATGCGATGGCGATCGGCGGAATGGAGCGCTTGCAGCAGTATGGTTATGAAATCCCAAAAGATATCGTAGTAACCGGTTTTGACAATGATGAGCTGTCCGCATTTTATATTCCGTCTTTGACGACCGTTGATCGCAGACAGGAAATGCTCGGGGAAAAGGCGGTCGATCTGCTTTTTGATGCACAAAGTCATACATCTGTGAAATTGGAAACCCAGATTCTGTATCGGGAAAGCTGCGGATGTAACTGCCGGACACCAAAGTCGATCCGGGATCTTCGAGTGGAATATCAGAACCAATGCTTAAGCTATGAGGAGGCACTAGATGCGTTAAAAAGTATGGAACTCGATCTGACCGGGCTTGAGAGTGTGGAAGAATTGTGTTCGCGGTTAAAAAAATATGTTATCCGATCAGATATGAAAGAGTTTTATCTTTGCCTGTGTGATGAAAAAAAGTTGTTTGCGTATGATGACATAAAAACTAATATCAGAGAACAAGCGATTTGTGAGCACTATACCCAAAAGGTTCATATACCGCTTGCCTATCATGATAGAAAGTTTGACTCCTATGGAAAATTTCCGTCAAAGGAAATTTTGCCTTATGAAATGAGAAATAAATTACAGAAAACATTCTACATAGTGACACCAATTTATTATCAAAAAATATGTTATGGATATTGTGTCTCGGATGGAAGTGTCTTTGCGTTAAAAAGTGAGCTTGCATATTTATGGACGGTTAATATCAGTATGGCACTCGAAAATATTCGCAAATGGAAATGGATCAATCAGATGAATGAGAAGATCAACCGTATGTGGAAGTATGACATGCTGACACAGGTGTTCAATCGGAGTGGCTTTTTTTATTCCGCAAATGCGGTTGTTGAACGGATTAAAGGACAACATCGGCGGGCATTTATGATTTTTTTGGATATTGACGGTCTAAAGAGTGTCAATGATGGGTTAGGGCATGAGGTCGGCGATGCTTTCATACGCGAGATGGCAGATGTGATAAAGGCATCAGTTCCGAAGGATTGTCTGGTAATGCGTTATGGAGGTGATGAATTTGTGGTGTTTGGGAGTTGTACGAATGCCAAGCGGATGCAGATGATCGTAAGTAAGATAAAAAATACAATGGAAAAAGAAAATCAAAACGAGAAGAGAATCTACCAATTGTCTGCCAGTATCGGATGTTCCGTACATGCATCTGACGAGATTGATGATTTAAATCAGTTGATCGAATCGGCGGACAAGCGCATGTATGAAGAAAAGAAAGAAAAACATATGAGAAGATAATAAAGGCTATTCAGAAAATAAGGACAGTTTTTTAGTCTAATCAGAGGCTAAAAAGCTGTCCTTATTTTTGTTATCTTTTTGGTGTATCAGATAAGAGAAAAAGGGGGCAGACAATGGAAAACAGATATTATCTGGCGATTGATATCGGAGCGTCGAGTGGACGCCATATTCTTGCGCATAAGAAAGACGGGCGAATTGTCTTAGAGGAGATCTATCGGTTTCCAAACGGAATGCAGGAACATAACGGACATAAAGTGTGGAATGTGGATCAGCTTTTTGGGGAAATTCAAACCGGAATGAAGAAATGTGCGGATATAGGAAAGATTCCGTATAGTATGGGAATCGATACCTGGGCTGTAGATTTTGTATTGTTGGATGATCAGGGACAAAGAATTGGTGATGCCGTGGCATATCGTGATGCGAGAACGGATGGGATGGACAAGCAGGTATATGAGATTATTTCGGAAAATGATTTGTATGAAATTACGGGTATTCAAAAGCAGAAGTTTAATACGATCTATCAGCTAATGGCGCTTAAGCAGCAGAATCCGGAAAGCCTGGATAGGGCACAAAGTATGCTTATGATTCCGGATTATTTTAACTTTCTTTTGACGGGAAATAAGTTACAGGAATATACAAACGCGACAACAACACAGCTGGTTGATCCGAAAGCCAATGACTGGAACTGGGCATTGATTGATCGGCTGGGATATCCGAGAACCCTCTTTCAGACAATTATGATGGCGGGAAGCATTGTCGGAAACTTGGCGGATTCTATTCAGAAACAGGTAGGTTTTGAATGCAAAGTAGTCTTGCCGGCAACGCATGATACAGCTTCTGCAGTGATGGCAGTTCCATCCAAAGAGGAACAGCCACTTTATATCAGTTCCGGAACATGGTCATTGATGGGAACCGAATTGAAAGAAGCTGCCTGTGATGAGCAAAGCAGAAAGCATAACATGACGAATGAGGGCGGATACGATTATCGCTTCCGCTATCTTAAGAATATTATGGGACTCTGGATGATCCAGTCGGTGCGAAAGGAGATAGCCCCGGAACTTGGTTTTGGAGAGATCAGCGAACTTGCGTCAAAGCAGACGATTCCTTCTTTCGTTGATGCCAACGATCCGAGATTTCTTGCGCCGGAGCATATGACGAGCGAGGTGCAGAAAGCCTGTAAAGAGAGTGGACAGCAGGTGCCACATGGCATTGCGGAAGTTGCCTGTGTGATCTACAACAGTCTCGCAAAATGCTATGCCGATACAGCAAAGGAGATTGAGAAACTGACCGGAAAAACATACGACTGTATTCAGATCGTTGGTGGCGGTGCCAATGCGGATTATCTGAACAAACTGACCGCATTTTTCACGAAGAAGACAATCTATGCAGGACCGACGGAAGCGACTGCGATCGGTAATCTCTGTGCGCAGATGATCGCAGCGGGAGAATTAGAAAACTTAAAGGAGGCAAGACAATGTGTTTATGCTTCCTTCCCAATTCATAAATACGAAAAGTAAAGGAGAAGAGACATGACAAATTACGAAGCAGCAAGAGAAAAATATGCAGCACTCGGTGTGGATACCGACAAGGCGATCGAGACATTAAAGAAAGTTCCAGTATCGCTTCACTGCTGGCAGCTGGATGATGTGATCGGTTTTGACAATGACGGAGGACTTACTGGAGGCATTCAAACGACCGGTAATTATATGGGCCGTGCTAGAACGCCGGAACAGTTGATGGCAGATATGGAAGAAGCGATGAGACTGATGCCGGGAACCGCAAAATTAAACATACATGCATCTTATGCAATCTTTGCACCGGGGGAATTTGCAGACAGAGATGCGCTTGAACCAAAGCATTTTGCTAAATGGGTAGAATTTGCCAAGAAGCATCATATGGGTATCGATTTTAATCCGACCTTTTTCTCACACGAGAAAGTAAAGGACGGTCAGACACTTTCGAGTCCGGACGAGGAGATAAGACGTTTCTGGATCAATCACGGAAAGGCATGCATCCGCATCTCGGAATATTTTGCAAAAGAGACCGGAATGCCTTGCGTTATGAACATCTGGACCGGTGATGGATTTAAAGATGTTCCGGCAGACCGTATGGGACCTCGTATGCGATACAAGGATTCCATCGAGCAGATCTTATCGGAGCCATACGATCATAACCTCGTAAAGCCTTGTGTGGAGTCAAAAGTTTTCGGTATAGGTGTGGAGTCTTACACAGTCGGATCGGCTGAGTTTACACTTAGTTTTGCTGCTTTACATGACGGCTGTATGCCACTTATGGACAACGGACATTATCATCCACTGGAGTATGTATCTGACAAGATTCCGGCAATGCTCTGCTTTTATCCGGAATTTGCATTGCATATCACAAGAGGTGTGCGCTGGGATTCCGATCATGTGCTGATTCTTGATGATGAGACGAAGGAGATGGCAAAAGAAATTGTAAGAGATAATGCGCTTGACCGTGTCTATATGGCTTTGGACTATTTTGATGCAAGTATCAACCGTGTTTCGGCACTTGCAACAGGATTTCGAAGCTGGCAGAAAGCCCTTCTTATAGCTTTATGTACACCGAATGCAATGCTCAAAGCGCTTCAGGATACGAATCAGATGAGCAAACTTATGGTTATGAATGAGGCGGTGAAGATGTTGCCGATCGGTGAGATATGGGATGAGTACTTAAGACGTGAGGGCGTCGTTGATGATCTTCATTTCTATGATGAAATCGAAAAGTATGAGAACGAAGTATTGGAAAAGAGAAATTAAAAAAGAATAGAAAAGAGGAATTATAATTATGAATTTTTTAGATGCAGAATTTGTACAGGAATTTATCCGCATGGCGAATGACGGATGGGAGCAGGGATGGCATGAGAGAAATGGTGGAAACCTTTCTTATCGTGTAAAACCGGAAGAAGTAGAATTGATAAAAGAGAATTTTAAGGCGAAGGAATGGCAGCCAATTGGCACAAGTGTACCGAATCTTGCCGGCGAGTTTTTTCTGGTTACGGGAAGCGGTAAGTATTTCCGCAATGTGATCATTAAGCCGGAAGATTCCATCTGCATGATTGAACTGGACGAAAAAGGTGAAAATTACCGTATTGTCTGGGGGCTGGTCAATGGAGGCAGACCGACTTCCGAGCTTCCGAGTCATTTGATGAATCTCGAAGTAAAAAAACTTCAAAATCCAAATTACCGCGTGGTCTATCATGCACATACCACCAATATTATCGCACTCACATTTGTACTTCCACTCGAAGATAAAGTGTTTACGAGAGAACTGTGGGAGATGGCAACGGAGTGTCCGGTTGTTTTTCCGGACGGTGTCGGTGTTGTTCCGTGGATGGTTCCGGGAGGAAGAGAGATCGCGGTTGCAACAAGTGAACTGATGAAAAAGTATGATCTGGCCATTTGGGCACATCACGGAATGTTCGCAGCAGGCGAAGATTTTGATCTGACATTCGGTCTGATGCACACCGCTGAGAAATCGGCAGAAATTCTTGTGAAGATGTTATCCATGAGACCGGATAAGCTTCAGACGATCACTCCGGACAATTTCCGGGATCTGGCAAAAGATTTTAACGTTACATTGCCGGAAGAATTTCTTTACGAAAAATAAACAAGAAAAAATTGGCAGTGAAGCTGTTGCATCGTAGCCTCACTGCCAATTTTTATTGTGATTAAACGTTATTGTCTGTAAAAATCAATAATCCGGTCAAGCCTTGCGGTCATGTTGGAAAGGAGCGCATCTAAAATTGTGATAGCTGTCATTGCCTCAACAACGACTACTGCACGCGGAACGATAATCGGATCGTGTCGTCCTTTGATACTGATCTCAATTTCTTTTCCGTCTTTGTTGACGGTCTGCTGTGTTGCTGCAATGGACGGTGTCGGTTTGACAGCTGCGCGGAAAAATAACAGAGAGCCATCACTCATGCCACCGAGCGTGCCACCGGAATAATTGGTTCTCTTGGAGATGTGTCCATTCTCCATGCAAAATGCATCGTTGTTGGTTAGTCCGGTAGCGGTAGCTGCACCAAATCCGGCTCCGATTTCAAAGCCCTTTACGGCACCGATCGAGAGGATTGCTTTTGCCAGATTCGCATCGAGTTTTTCAAAAACGGGATCACCGAGTCCGACGGGAAGCCCAAAAATCTGACATTCGATGATGCCACCGCTGGAGTTTTGTTCCTGTAAACATTTTTCGAGATATGCGCTGGCTTTTGCTGCGGCTGTTGCATCCGGCATATACAGCTTGTTTTTTGAAATTTCTGCGGGATCAAACCGGGCAGGATCAATGGACACCGGACCGATTGCCTGACTGTAGGCAAGTATGGAGATGTCCATCTGCTCTAAAATTTTGATCGCAATTGCACCGCCGGCAACGCGTCCGATCGTTTCGCGCCCCGAGGAGCGTCCGCCGCCGCGGTAATCACGAAATCCGTATTTTTCGTCAAAACAGAAATCAGCATGTCCCGGTCGGTAGTAGGAGGCAATTTCACTGTAATCGGCAGAGTGCTGGTCCTTGTTCCAGACCATCATGGAAATCGGGGTACCGGTTGTTTTTCCCTCAAAGACACCGGATAAGATTTCTACCGTGTCACTTTCCCTGCGCTGTGTGGTAAATTTGGACTGGCCGGGTTTACGCCGGTCTAAAAATTTCTGGATATCTTCTTCACAGAGGCTGAGTCCGGCAGGACAGCCATCCACAACAACACCGATGCCTTTGCCGTGGGATTCCCCCCATGTGGTGATACGAAATAAATTGCCAAATGATGAGCCTGCCATAAATGCCTCCTTAAAAACGTTAATATTCTAAGGGATATTATAAAAAACATCGCATTGAATAGTCAAGAGAGATATGGTAATATTTAAAGGAAATAGACATAAAAAAGAGAGGGGGAACATATGGAATTTAACGCAGTATATCATCAGGCGAGTGACAATTACTGTTATCCGCTGAATGAGGATGAGCTGATTATCAATATAAAAACGGGCTACGATGTAAAATCGGTATCCATTATACTCGGAGATCCGTTTGCCGCGGGAATATTAGGCGGCGGGGAGCACTGGGATGGAAAAAAGGAGCCGATCATATATAAAAAGCGGTTAAAAAATCAGATCTGGTGGACCACAACCGTGCGTCCGGAGTACAAGCGTTTGAAGTATTATTTTGAACTTCAGACAGAGGAGGAAAGCTGGTTTTATTTTGAAGACGGGTTTGTCAGCAGCGAACAGATGCATCTGGAGGGCAGAAGCCGTCAGTGCTTTGTTTTCCCGTGGATGAATCCCTGTGATGTACCGCGTACCCCGGCATGGGTCAACGATACCGTATGGTATCAGATTTTCCCGGATCGTTTCTGCAACGGAGATCCTTCCAATGATCCTGAGAATGTGGTTTCGTGGAGAGAGCATGGAAGCGTGACCAATGAGGAATGTTTCGGAGGAGATCTGGCGGGGATTACAGACAAGCTGGATTATCTGCAGAATCTGGGAATCAACGGTCTGTATCTGACACCGATCAACGAAGCTCCGTCAAATCACAAATACGATACCACGGATTATACGAAGATTGATCCGCGTTTTGGCGATGAGGAAACCTTTAAACACCTTGTGAAGGAAGCGCATAAGCGGGGCATCCGCGTAATGCTTGACGGTGTGTTCAATCATTCCGGATATTATTTCGCACCGTGGCAGGATGTGCTTGCAAAGGGACCGGAGTCGGAATATTATGACTGGTTTATGATCAATGAATGGCCGTTTGATAAAAACGGGCAGGCGGCAAAGAAGAAACAGTATTATACATTTGCCTTTTTTGATTCCATGCCAAAGATCAATACAAACAATCCGAAAGTACGCAAATATTTTGTAGATATTTGTGCCAACTGGGTGGAAAATTACGGAATCGATGGAATCCGTCTGGATGTGGCAAATGAAGTTTCCCACAGGTTCTGCAAAGAACTGCATGCGCGGGTCAAGGAGATCAACCCGGATATCTATATTCTCGGAGAAATCTGGCACAACGCGCTTCCGTGGCTGCGCGGAGATGAGTTTGATGCGGTAATGAATTATCCGCTTGGACAAAGTATCAAGGATTTCTGGATTGATAAGAGCCTGACGAATGAAGACTTTGAGTATACAATCAACCGCTGCTATACAAGCTATATGCAGCAGACCAATGATGTGCTGTTTAATCTGCTCGATTCGCATGATACCAAGCGGCTTCGCTCGGATGTGAAGAATCTGGATGAATATTTTGCACAGATTGCTGTACTTTTTGCAATGCCGGGAAGTCCGTGCATTTACTACGGAACAGAAATTGCCATGGAAGGAAGCTATGATCCGGACTGCCGCAGATGTATGCCGTGGTCGGATATTGAGGCCGGAAAGTATGCAGAGCGCAGCAGGATCATATCTACACTGATTCATCTGCGTCGGCAGGAACCGCTCTTAAAAAGCCGTAATTTTCATTTTCCGAATGATTATGCAGCGTACAGGCGTGTGATCCAGTTTCAGAAAGTGGATTTTCCGGATTGTTATGTGGAAGTGCTGATTAACTGCTGTGAGGAAGATGTCGAGGTAGTGCCGCAGGGAGAAATTCTGCTTGAACGACATTACATAGATTCCACACTTTTGTCCAACGGTATTTTGATCCGCAGAATCCGAAAGTAAATAAAAAGAAAGAGGAATAACAAAAAAATGGCTACATATGAGTTGTTAAAAAAGGAAGGCAGTGCGAAACGTGCGGTGTTTCATACGGTGCACGGAGATATCCAGACGCCGGTGTTTATGAATGTGGGAACGGTGGCCGCAATCAAGGGTGCTGTTTCAACAATGGATCTCAAAGAGATCAAATGTCAGGTGGAACTGTCCAATACCTATCATCTGCATGTGCGTCCAGGAGACAAGCTGATCAAAGAAATGGGCGGACTGCATAAGTTTATGGTCTGGGATCGTCCGATTCTGACAGATTCCGGCGGATTTCAGGTGTTTTCCCTGGCAGGACTCCGGAAAATTAAGGAGGAGGGCGTATATTTCCATTCCCATGTAGATGGCGCAAAGATCTTTATGGGACCGGAAGAGAGCATGCAGATCCAGTCAAACCTCGGATCGACGATTGCCATGGCATTTGACGAGTGTCCATCGAGTGTGGCAGAGCGCAGATATGTCGAAGATTCTGTTGCGCGTACGGCCCGCTGGCTGGAGCGGTGCAAAAAAGAAATGCAGCGTCTGAACAGTCTGGAAGATACGATTAATAAAGAGCAGCTGTTGTTTGGAATTAACCAGGGAGCAATTTTTTCGGATATCCGGACGGACCATGCAAAGAGAATTTCGGAACTGGATCTGGATGGGTATGCAATTGGCGGACTTGCAGTGGGAGAAACCCATGAACAGATGTATCAGATCATAGAGGAGACCGTTCCGTATCTTCCGAAAAACAAGCCGACGTATCTGATGGGCGTGGGAACACCTGCAAATATTCTCGAGGGGGTAGCGCGCGGAATCGATTTCTTTGACTGTGTATATCCGAGCAGAAACGGACGCCACGGACATGTATATACCAACGAAGGAAAGTTGAATCTGTTTAACCAGAAATACGAAAAAGACATGCGTCCGATTGAGGAGGGCTGCCAGTGTCCGGCATGCCGGCACTACAGCAGAGCCTATATCCGGCATCTGTTAAAAGCAAAGGAAATGCTTGGCATGCGCCTGTGTGTTCTTCATAACCTGTATTTTTACAATACCATGATGGAAGAGATCCGGGATGCTCTCGATGCCGGAAATTTTGCTTCCTACAAAGAAGAAAAACTGTACCGGATGGGACAGTCAAGTATAAAAAATGTCTAAAAAAGCCAAAAAGGCTTGCCCAAAGAACGGAAGTTGTGTAGAATGGGTTTTAGTATTTGAATATAGGAGGAAACATTGATGAGCGCAATTTTAGCAAATAGCAGCGCTTCCGCTTCCGGCGGAATGGGCATGTTTGGTATGATTATCTGGCTGGTAGTAATCTTCGGATTTATGTATTTTCTGATGATTCGTCCACAGAAGAAGGAGCAGAAGAAAAAAGATCTGATGCTTTCCGAAGTAGCTGTGGGAGACACCGTTCTTACTACATCCGGTTTCTATGGAACAATTATTGATATTGTAGATGATACCGTTATCGTAGAGTTCGGAAACAACAAAAACTGTCGTATTCCAATGCAGAAAGCTGCAATTGCAGACGTAGAAAAAGCAGAATCTGCATCATAAAGAACATGAGAGAGGGTGTCGCATTTGCGGCACCTTTTTGCATTCCTTTTTCAATTCAGAATAATAAAAAAGATCTATTATAATCTCAGATTATATTATTTATGAAAAAGTAAAATGGATTTTTAGTTGAAAAGAAGCCCCTGTTGCTATATATTAATAGGTAATAGACTTTGAAACAGCAGAGTAGAAAAGAGGAAAAGCAATGGAATGTCAAATTGGTGTGATCTCGGGAGACGGTATTGGACCAGAGATCGTTACAGAGGCAAAAAAAGTATTAGACCAGATTGGGAAAAAATATGGTCATTCATTTCACTATACGGATATCCTGATGGGTGGATGCTCGATTGATGCAACCGGAGTTCCTTTGACCGATGATGCGATTGCGGCAGCAAAAGCAAGTGATGCGGTACTGATGGGATCTATCGGAGGAAATACTTCCACATCCCCGTGGTACAAGTTAGCACCAGAGCTTCGTCCGGAGGCAGGACTTTTAAAGCTGCGTAAATCGCTCAATCTGTTTGCAAACCTTCGCCCGGCATATTTATATGAAGAATTAAAGGCTGCATGTCCACTGCGTGATGATATCATCGGAACAGGATTTGATATGATGATTATGCGTGAGCTGACAGGCGGTTTGTATTTCGGAGCGCGAAAGACAGAGGAAGTAGATGGCGTGACGACAGCAACCGATACACTTACCTACAATGAAAATGAGATCCGCAGAATTGCAAAGCGAGGTTTTGACATTGCAATGAAGCGCCGCAAAAAGGTAACTTCCGTGGATAAGGCAAATGTTCTGGATTCTTCCCGGCTCTGGAGAAAAATCGTAGAAGAAGTTGCAAAAGATTATCCGGAAGTAACGTATGAGCATATGCTTGTCGATAACTGTGCAATGCAGCTTGTGAAAGATCCAAAACAGTTTGACGTGATTCTGACGGAGAATATGTTTGGAGATATTTTATCCGATGAGGCTTCCATGGTGACCGGTTCCATCGGTATGTTATCATCCGCAAGTTTGAATGATACCAAATTCGGTTTATATGAGCCGAGTGGCGGGTCTGCACCGGATATTGCCGGAAAAGGCATTGCCAACCCGATTGCAACCATTTTAAGTGCAGCCATGATGCTTCGCTATACGTTTGATCTGGATAAAGAGGCTGATGCGATTGAGAATGCCGTGAAACAGGTATTAAAAGAAGGATATCGTACCATTGATATCATGCCGCAGGCAGGAGAGAGCACAGAAGGGATTAAACAGGTTGGTACAGCAAAGATGGGCGACCTGATCGCAGAGAGAGTTTAAGGAGAACATAATATGATAAGTGATAACGCAAGGAGCGGTATGCAGCAGGCTCCGGCGCGCAGTCTTTTCAATGCGCTCGGATTTACCGCAGAAGAATTAAAAAAACCAATGGTCGGAATTGTAAGTTCCTACAATGAAATTGTTCCGGGTCATATGAATATTGATAAAATTGTAAACGCCGTAAAACTCGGCGTTGCGGAAGCAGGTGGCGTACCGGTTGTATTTCCGGCAATCGCGGTATGTGATGGTATTGCCATGGGACATGTCGGCATGAAATATTCTCTGGTTACCAGAGACCTGATTGCAGATTCCACGGAGTGTATGGCTATCGCCCATCAGTTTGATGCACTGGTTATGGTGCCAAACTGTGATAAGAATGTACCGGGGCTTCTGATGGCAGCTGCCCGTCTGAATCTTCCGACTGTATTTGTATCCGGCGGACCGATGCTTGCCGGACATGTGCAGGGAAAGAAGAGAAGTCTTTCTTCCATGTTTGAGGCAGTCGGATCTTACGCAGCAGGAACCATGACAGAGGATGATGTGCTTGAATATGAGAATAAAGTCTGCCCGACCTGTGGGTCCTGCTCCGGCATGTATACCGCAAACTCTATGAACTGTCTGACCGAAGCTCTTGGTATGGGACTTCGCGGAAACGGAACGATTCCGGCTGTTTACTCGGAACGTATCAAACTTGCAAAACATGCAGGTATGGCAGTTATGGATATGTTCCGCAAGAATATCTGCGCGCGTGATATTATTACAAAAGAGTCCATCTTAAATGCACTGACAGTAGATATGGCACTGGGATGTTCCACAAACTCCATGCTGCATCTGCCGGCGATCGCGCATGAGATTGGTTTTGATTTTGATATCAGCTTTGCAAACCCGATCAGCGAAAAGACACCAAACCTCTGCCATCTGGCACCGGCTGGTCCTACTTATATGGAGGATCTCAATGAAGCCGGCGGTGTATATGCAGTGATGAAAGAACTGGCAGATATCGGTCTGTTACATACCGATTGTATGACCGTAACCGGAAAGACGATCGGAGAGAACATTGCAAACGCAGTGAACCGCAATCCGGAAGTCATCCGTCCGGTTGATCATCCATATTCCAAGACCGGTGGTCTGGCTGTTCTGAAAGGAAATCTGGCACCGGATGGTTCGGTGGTTAAGCGTTCTGCTGTTGTCGATGAGATGATGGTTCATGAAGGACCGGCAAGAGTCTTTGAGTGTGAGGAAGATGCTATCGCAGCGATCAAGGGCGGCAAGATTGTAGAGGGTGATGTCGTTGTCATCCGCTATGAGGGACCGAAGGGCGGACCTGGTATGAGAGAAATGTTAAATCCGACTTCTGCGATTGCCGGTATGGGGCTTGGCAGTTCCGTTGCCCTGATTACCGACGGACGTTTTTCCGGTGCATCCAGAGGCGCATCCATCGGACATGTTTCTCCAGAAGCAGCAGTTGGGGGACCGATTGCTCTGGTAGAAGAGGGCGATATCATAAAGATCAATATCCCGGAGATGACATTGAACGTAGATGTTTCGGATGAAGAGATGGCCGCACGACGTGCAAAATGGCAGCCGAGAGAGCCGAAGGTTACCACCGGATATCTTAAGAGATATTCTGCACTGGTTACTTCCGGAAACCGTGGAGCTGTCTTGGAAGTGCCAGAAGAGAAATAAAGGATAGAGGGTTAGAAAATGCAGTTGACAGGATCACAGGTGATTATAGAATGCCTGAAAGAACAGGGTGTAGATACCGTTTTCGGATATCCGGGCGGTGCAATCCTGAACGTTTATGATGAATTATACAAACATCCGGAAATCCGGCATGTACTTACATCGCATGAGCAGGGGGCTTCCCATGCAGCAGACGGATATGCCAGAAGTACAGGAAAAGTCGGAGTCTGTATGGCAACAAGCGGACCGGGAGCCACCAATCTGGTGACCGGTATCGCAACTGCGTATATGGATTCCATTCCGATCGTGGCAATCACCTGCAATGTTGGGGTATCACTCCTCGGAAAAGACAGTTTTCAGGAAATTGATATTGCTGGCATCACAACACCGATTACAAAATACAGTTTTATTGTAAAAGATGTAACAAAACTTGCCGATACGATTCGCAGAGCTTTTTCCATTGCGCGGAAAGGACGTCCGGGCCCGGTTCTGGTAGATATCACCAAGGATGTGACTGCCAACAAAACAGAGTATATAAAGAAAGAGCCAAAAATGCCGCAGCCGGATTGTTCGGCATTCAATGAGGATGATTTAAAGAAAGCCATCCAGATGATTGAAAAGGCAAAGAAGCCGTACATATTTGTCGGAGGAGGAGCAATCCTTTCCGGAGCCAGTGAAGTATTAAAGACATTTGTAGAAAAAACAGATGCACCGGTCTGCGACACACTGATGGGAAAAGGTGCATATGATGGAACATCAGAAAACTATACCGGAATGCTTGGAATGCACGGAACAAAGACGTCCAATCTCGGTGTCAGTGAATGTGATCTTCTGATCGCAATTGGTGTTCGTTTTTCGGACCGTGTACTTGGAAATCCAAAGAAATTTGCAAAACAGGCAAAGATTCTGCAGATTGATATTGATCCGGTAGAAATCAATAAAAATATTATCGTAAATCACAGCATTATCGGGGATGTGGCAATCGTCCTCGGAAAGCTGAATGAAAAACTTGAGCAGCAGAAACATACCGAGTGGCTTTCCCATATTGCGGATTATCAGAAGATGTATCCTATGACCATTCCAAAGGAAGGGTTAAGTGGTCCGTTTATGATCGCAAAGATCTATGAGATGGCAAAAGATGCCATTATGGTCACGGAAGTCGGTCAGCATCAGATGTGGGCTGCACAGTATTTTAAATACAGTAAACCAAGAACCCTGCTGACATCCGGAGGTCTTGGTACGATGGGGTATGGTCTTGGCGCTGCAATTGGTGCACAGACTGCAAATCCGGATAAGCAGGTGATCAATATTGCGGGAGACGGATGTTTCCGCATGAATATGAATGAACTTGCAACAGCATCCAGACAAAAGCTTCCGTTGATTGAAGTGATTGTCAATAACCATGTACTCGGAATGGTCCGCCAGTGGCAGACACTTTTCTATAAACAGCATTATTCCGCAACGGTTTTAGATGACGGTGTGGACTACGTAAAGATTGCAGAGGCGATGGGCGCAGCTGCCCGGCGTGTGACAACACAGGAAGAGTTTAACGCAGCTTTTCAGGAAGCATTGGAAAGTAAGACGCCGTTTGTAATTGACGCAATTGTGGATTCGGATGACAAGGTATGGCCGATGGTTGCACCGGGGGCTCCGATCAATGAATGTTTCGATGGAAAAGATTTCGAGAGCAAGAATAAATAAGCAACAGCATAGTAAAATATAGGAGGAAGTTTGAAATGAGCAGAGTATACAATTTCTCAGCAGGACCGGCAGTATTGCCGGAGGAGGTACTGCAGGAAGCAGCAGATGAAATGTTGGATTACAGAGGATGCGGCATGTCCGTTATGGAAATGAGCCACAGATCCAAAGTGTTCGATGACATCATCAAGGATGCAGAAAAAGATTTAAGAGAGCTGATGAACATTCCAGATAATTATAAGGTATTGTTCTTACAGGGTGGAGCATCCCAGCAGTTTGCAGCAGTTCCTATGAACCTGATGAAGAATAAGAAAGCCGGATACATTGTCACAGGACAGTGGGCAAAGAAGGCTTATCAGGAAGCACAGATGTACGGAGAGGCAATTGAGCTTGCATCCTCTGCAGATCAGACATTCTCTTATATTCCGGATTGTTCCGATCTGGATATTCCGGATGATCTGGATTACGTTTATATCTGTGAGAACAACACCATTTACGGAACCAAATACAAGAAGCTTCCAAACACAAAGGGAAAGACACTGGTAGCAGATGTATCTTCCTGCTTCTTATCTGAGCCTGTAGATGTGACAAAGTATGGCGTAATCTATGGTGGCGTACAGAAGAATATCGGACCGGCAGGTGTTGTAATCGTAATTGCACGGGAAGACCTGATTACAGATGATGTACTTCCTGGCACACCAACCATGCTCAAGTGGAAGACACAGGCAGACAAAGACAGCCTGTACAACACACCGCCATGCTACGGCATTTATATCTGCGGTAAAGTCTTTAAGTGGCTGAAAAAGATGGGCGGCTTAGAGGAAATGCAGAGACGCAACATTGAAAAAGCAAAGATCCTTTATGATTTCCTGGATGAGAGCAAACTGTTCAAGGGAACTGTCAGAAAAGAAGACCGTTCACTGATGAATGTACCGTTCGTAACCGGAGACAAGGATATGGATGCGAAATTCGTAAAAGAGGCAACCGAGGCTGGCTTCGTAAACCTGAAAGGACATCGTACCGTTGGCGGTATGCGTGCATCCATTTACAACGCAATGCCAAAAGAGGGCGTAGAAAAGCTTGTTGCGTTCATGAAGAAATTTGAGAAGGAGAATGCATAAAATGTTTAATTATACATGCTTAAATCCTATCGCTGGGGTAGGTCTGGATTTATTTTCTGATGATTACAAAAAAGTAGACGATCTGGCAGGCGCTGATGCAGCACTTGTCCGCAGTGCGGCAATGCACGATCTGGATCTTCCGGATTCACTGCTTGCAGTTGCCCGTGCCGGTGCAGGTGTCAACAATATTCCGCTTGACAAATGTGCTGACAAAGGTATCGTTGTATTTAATACACCGGGTGCAAATGCCAATGGTGTAAAAGAACTTGTTTTTGCAGGAATGTTATATGCATCCCGCGATATTGTCGGTGGTATTGACTGGTGTCTGGCAAACCAGAACGATGATAACATTGCAAAAACTGCAGAGAAACAGAAGAAGAACTTTGCAGGAACAGAGATTTCCGGAAAGAAATTAGGTGTCATCGGACTTGGAGCCATCGGTGTGCTCGTAGCAAATGCCGCAACCCATATGGGTATGGAAGTATATGGATATGATCCATATATTTCTGTCAATGCTGCATGGAACTTATCCAGAAGCGTAAAGCATATCAGCAATGTAGAAGATATTTACAAAGAGTGCGATTACATTACGATCCATGTACCTCTTTTGGATTCTACCAGAAAGATGATTGATGCCAATGCGATCACAATGATGAAGCCTACCGCAATTGTATTAAATTTTGCAAGAGATCTGCTGGTAGACGAAGAGGCAATGGTTGATGCGCTGGCTGCAGGAAAGATTAAGAAATATGTTTCTGATTTCCCGAATACTACAACCGTTGGAGCAAAGGGATGTATTGTCACTCCACATCTTGGAGCATCTACCGCAGAGTCTGAAGACAACTGCGCAATTATGGCTGTCCGTGAGATTCGTGACTACATGGAGAATGGTAATATTACCCATTCTGTCAATTATCCGGACTGCAACATGGGAGCATGTACCACAGCCGGACGTGTTGCAATTCTGCACAAGAATGTCAAGGGTATGATCGGCCAGTATACGACCGTTCTTGGAGAGGCAGATATCAATGTGTCAGATATGACAAATAAGGCAAAGGGTGACTATGCATATGCACTGATCGATGTGGATTCCCAGATTACCGATGATGTGCTGAAAAAACTGCAGGCAATTGACGATGTATTGCGTGTACGCGTTGTAAAATAACAGAAAAGATAAGCATTTTGCTGTATGGCGGTTCGAAAGAACCGCCATATTTTTCTTGTATAAACGTATTTTTTCCATTATACTAGAAAGGTATATAAACCAGCACAATTTATGGAGGATAATATGGCAGACATAAAACCATTTGTATGTGTCAGACCGGCAGAAGATGTAGTATCTGCAGTGGCTGCATTACCATATGATGTATATAACAGAGAAGAAGCAAAAGAAGTTGTGGCAAAAAATCCAAAGTCATTTCTGGCAATTGACCGTGCGGAGACACAGTTTCCGGATGATGTCGATACCTATGATGACAGAGTATATGCCAAAGCGGCACAGATGTTAAAAGACTGGATCGCTGACGGCACATTTATTCGGGATAACAGAGAATGTTATTACATATATGAACTGACAATGGATGGAAGAACACAGACCGGCATTGCGGCATGTGCATCCATTGATGATTATGCGAATCAGGTCATCAAAAAACATGAGAATACCCGTGCGGATAAGGAACAGGATCGTATCCGTCACGTAGATACGTGCAGTGCACAGACCGGACCGATTTTTCTGGCATACCGTGCCAATGCCGTGATCAATGAGGTTGTGGCAAAGACAAAGAAACAGGATGCCTTATATGATTTTGTTGCGGAAGATGGTATTCGCCACCGTGTTTTTGTAATATCCGATCCGGAAGATATCCAGACGATCCGGAATGCATTTGCACAGATTGGGGAAATCTATATTGCAGACGGACATCACAGAGCTGCTTCTGCGGTAAAAGTCGGATTTAAGCGGAGAGAAGAACATCCGGGATATACCGGAAAAGAAGAATTTAATTATTTCCTTTCCGTTTTATTCCCGGATGAGGAACTGATGATCATGGATTACAACCGTGTGGTACGGGATTTAGGAGATATGACCGAAGAGGCATTTTTATCAAAAATGCAGGAACTCTTTGATGTGCAGAAAATCGAAAATGGAAACGATGTACGACCGGTGAAAAAGGGACAGTTTTCCATGTTTCTTTCTGATAAATGGTATCGTTGTACCATGCGTCCGGAGTCGGTTCCGGAGGATCCGGTAGAAGGACTGGATGTATCGGTATTACAGAATGTACTTTTGGCACCGGTACTTGGAATCGGTGATCCAAAGACAGATAAAAGAATTGATTTTGTCGGCGGAATACGCGGCATGAAAGAGTTAGAAAGAAGATGCCATGAGGACTGTAAGGTTGCATTTGCCATGTATCCGACATCCATTCAGGAGTTGTTTGCTGTGGCGGATGCGGGACGTCTCATGCCGCCGAAATCTACCTGGTTTGAGCCGAAACTCCGCAGTGGATTATTCATCCATGAGATTTAAAGAATGGCATTATAGGACATAAATGGAGAAATACATTGGGAATTTTAATAACAGACCAACTGACACAGCTTAGCACCGAGAGTGAAGTGTTAAATGAAGTGGCGAAAAATCCGGGAATTATCCGGAAATATTTACAGGATCTGACACCATCTCTGCTGGGGTTTCTCGTTCAGCTGATGATTGCAGTGATTATTCTTCTGGTAGGCAGCCGGATGATCAAAATGCTGGTGAAAATGGTGCGCCGTTTCTTAGAGCGCGGAAAAGTAGAAGCCGGTGTGGTTTCCTTTCTGAGTTCTTTTGTGAAATATGCGCTCTATTTTGTGCTGGCAATGATTATTCTGGGGCAGTTTGGCGTGACGACAAGCTCTGTGATTGCCGTGCTGGGGTCCGCAGGACTTACCATGGGACTGGCACTGCAGGGAAGCCTTTCTAATTTTGCCGGTGGTGTTCTGATTTTGTTACTGAAACCATTTGTGGTAGGCGATTATATATTGGATAATGCTTCATCGGAAGAAGGAACTGTAAAGGAGATTACCATTTTTTACACCAAGCTGCTTACCATTGATAACAAACTGATCCTGATTCCGAATGGAAGTCTGTCCAACAGCAGTATTACCAATTACAGCCATATGGATATGCGACGGATTGATCTGACCGTCGGGGTTGGCTATGCATCGGATTTGTCAAAGGTTAAAGCAGTGCTTGAGGGTGTGGTAAAGACAGAAACCGCAGTGATAAAGGATGAACCGGTCGATATTTTTGTATCGGATCTGGGGGATAGTGCCGTAGATATGGGCATTCGCGTATGGGTAAAAACAGAAGATTACTGGCCAGTGCGGTGGCGTTTGCTGGAACAGATGAAAAATGCACTGGATGAAAATGGAATTTCAATTCCATTCCCACAGATGGATGTATCGATTCGGAAAGAATAAAACTATTCCGTTGAAATAAAAATGGAAGGATGAGAAATATGGATAAATTGAAATTGTCAGCATATGAAATAATAGAAGTAAGAAAGATTGCAGATATTGAATCTATGGGATATATTCTGCGACACAAAAAAAGCGGAGCACGCGTGTGTGTCATTTCCAATGAAGATGACAATAAGGTGTTTTCGATCGGATTTCGGACACCCCCGGAAGATGAGACAGGGGTTCCGCATATTATCGAGCATACCACGCTTTGCGGATCGGATAAATTTCCGGTCAAAGACCCTTTTATTGAGCTTGCCAAAGGGTCACTCAATACGTTTTTGAATGCAATGACATATCCGGAAAAAACACTGTATCCGGTAGCAAGTTACAATGAGCGCGATTTTAAAAATCTGATGGAGGTATATCTGGATGCGGTATTCCATCCAAATATTACAAAGTATAAAGAGATTTTTATGCAGGAAGGCTGGCACTATGAGCTGGAGTCAGAAGATGCACCGCTGACCATCAACGGCGTTGTATACAATGAAATGAAGGGGGCATATTCCTCCCCGGATGAAGTGCTTGAGACGGCAATTATGGAAGCACTGTTTCCAGACAACACCTACAGCAAAAATTCCGGAGGAAACCCGGAAAAAATACCGGAACTGACGTATGAAAATTATCTTGCGTTTTATCACAAATATTATCACCCATGCAACTCCTATATTTATCTGTATGGAGATATGGATATAGAAGAGCGGCTCACCTGGCTGGATGAGGAATATTTAAGCCATTATGATGCAAATGAAGTGGAAGTACATTCACAAATCCAGTTGCAAAAGCCATTTGACGCGGTAGTATCCGAGCGCAGAACGTATCCGGTCACAGAGGATGAACCGGAGGAGAAGCACACGTATCTTTCTTACAATAAAGTGGTGGGAACCGTTCTTGACCGTGAATTGTATCAGGCATTTTCTATACTGGATTATGTCCTTGTCAGTGCGCCGGGAGCACCGGTACGCCAGGCACTGATTGATGCGGGAATCGGGGAAGATGTCTACGGATCTTTTGAGGATGGCATGCTTCAGCCGATGTTCTCCATTGTCGCTAAGAATGCCGATGAGTCTGATCAGACCCGTTTTGTGCAGATTATCGAGGAAACCTTACAGAAGCTGGTAAAGGAAGGTCTGAATCAGGATTCCCTTCTTGCGGGAATTAACAGTGCGGAATTCCGGTTCCGGGAAGCAGATTACGGACAGTTTCCGAAGGGACTTTTGTATGGACTGCAGTGTATGGAAAGCTGGCTGTTTGATGATACCAAGCCGTTTATTCATCTGGAATGTCTGGATACATTACAGTTTTTGCGGGAGCAGATCAAAACCGGATATTTTGAAGATCTGATTCAGAAGTATCTGCTTGACAATGCGCATGGTGCTGTGGTCGTAGTTGCGCCGGAGAAGGGGCTTAACCGTGCCAAAGAACAGGCACTGGCAGAAAAACTTGCAGCATACAAGGCCGGATTGAGTGACGCAGAGGTGCAGGCGCTGATTGCCCAGACCAGACATCTGCGGGAATATCAGGAAGAACCGTCAAAGGAAGAAGATCTGTTGAAAATTCCGATGCTTGGCAGAGAGGATATGAAAAAAGAAGCCATGCCGTTTTCCAATAAGGAGGAGAACATGGGAGAAATTCCGGTTGTCCGGCATGAGGCACCGGCAAATGGCATCGATTATATTACTCTGATGTTTGAGTGCAATGACATTGCAGAGGAGGAGGTTCCGTACCTTGGACTTCTGCGCGCGGTACTCGGATATGTCAATACCAGATCCTACAGTTATGCCGATCTTGCAAATGCCATCAATATTTATACCGGCGGAATTACCAGTGGGGTCAGCATGTATCCGGATCTGAAAAATCACGATGCGATGGCTGTTAAATTTGAGATCCGCATGAAAGTGCTTGAGAGCAATCTGGAGCATGCTATGAAACTGGCAGAGGAAATTTTAAACAGTTCCGATCTGCACGATACCAAACGACTGGCTGAACTGATTGCACAGGTGAAATCCAGACTGCAGGTGAACTTAAGCAGCAGCGGGCACACGGTAGCTGCAATGCGTGCACTTTCTTACGAATCTGTTTATGCATTTTATAATGATGCGACAATTGGTATTGCATACAATCAGATGATTCGCAGACTGGATGAACAGATGAAAGAGAATCCGCAGGCGGTAGCCGAAAAACTGCAGCAGCTGATAGAAAAAGTATTTGTCAGAAAGAGAATGCTCATCAGCTTTACCGGAGAAGAAGGCTCTTATGAAAAAGCTTCTCCGATCATGCAGAAGTATCTAAAGAAACTTCCGGAAGGAACACCGGCGCAGGCTGCAATCCATCCGGTGCTTTCTAAGAAAAATGAGGGATTTACGGACGCCTCCCAGATCCAGTATGTGGCAAGATCCGGTAACTTTATCAGCCATGGATACGCATATCACGGAACCTTAAAGATTTTAAAAATGATTTTAAGCTATGAATATCTGTGGATGAATATCCGTGTAAAGGGCGGTGCATATGGATGTATGAGTTCTTTCCTTAGGACCGGAGACAGTTATTTTGTATCTTACCGGGACCCGAATCTGGCAAAGACCAATGCCGTCTATGAGAAAATTCCGGAATATGTAGCATCCTTTGCTCCGGATGAGCGTGATATGACAAAATATATCATTGGCACGTTTGGAGCTTTAGATACACCGTTAAATCCGGAAGCAAAGGGAAGCCGTTCGATGGCTGCTTATCTGGAACATCTGACCTATGAGGAAATCCAGAAAGAGCGTGACGAGATACTGACAGCGACACCGGCAGATATCCGCAGTCTTTCGGATCTGATCGCCTCGATCCTTTCCGATCAGTGTCTGTGTGTAGTGGGAAATGAGCATGCAATCCGTGAAGAAAGCGGTATGTTTACCTCAATTCAGGGACTGTGCGAATAGCACGATAAAGGAGATACAAATGACAGCAGCAAATTTTAAGTCAGGGTTTGTTACAATTATCGGCAGACCAAATGTAGGAAAATCAACGTTGATGAACCGTCTGATCGGACAGAAGATTGCAATCACATCCAATAAGCCGCAGACAACCAGAAACCGGATCCAGACCGTGTATACGGATATGGAGCGTGGACAGATCGTTTTTCTTGACACGCCGGGAATTCACAAAGCAAAAAATAAGCTTGGTGAATATATGGTAAATGTTGCAGAAAAGACACTGAACGAGGTGGATGTCGTATTGTGGCTGGTGGAGCCGAGTAATTTTATCGGTGCGGGGGAACAGCACATTGTGGAACAGCTGAAAAAAGTTCAGACGCCTGTGATTCTTGTGATCAATAAAGTTGATACCGTGGAAAAAGATAAGGTGCTGGAGTTTATTGATACCTACCGCAAGATTTATGATTTCGCGGAGATTATTCCGACTTCCGCCCTTCGCGGACAGAATGTGGATGACGTGATTGATTCTATTTTTAAGTATCTTCCGTATGGTCCGCAGTTTTATGACGAGGATACGATTACCGATCAGCCGGAGCGTGCGATCTGTGCGGAGATCATAAGAGAAAAAGCACTTCATGCGTTAAGTGATGAAGTACCGCATGGAATTGCTGTTGCCATCGACCAGATGAAACCGCGCAAAGGCGGAAAGATGTATGATATCGACGCAACGATTGTGTGTGAACGGGATTCCCACAAGGGAATTATTATCGGAAAGCAGGGGTCGATGCTTAAAAAGATCGGAACCAATGCGCGTTACGAGATGGAAAAAATGCTGGATGCCAAAGTGAATTTAAAACTTTGGGTGAAGGTGAAGAAAGACTGGAGAGACAGTGATTTCCTGATTAAGAATTTCGGGTATCGGGAGGAAGAATAAAAGATAAAGATCAGATGATGGGTTTCCAATATTTTTCGGGAATAGAATTACTGCCATTGCAGACGATAGTAATGGAGGTAAGGTGCAATGGAGAAAACCTGGGAAACATTCTGGACAACAGGAAAAGTTACCGATTATCTGACTTATCGGAATGAAGTGACGGACGTCGCAGAAAGCGTCGGAGGTCACGGACAGAAGGAACAGCAGAAGTATGAGTCAGTCTGTGATAGTGATGGGCATGGTTTTAACAGCCATGCCTGTCAATGATTATGACAAAAGAATAACGATTCTGACAAAGGAAAGGGGAAAAATTACGGCGTTTGCCAGAGGTGCCAGACGACCGTCGAGCCAGCTGCTGGCAGCGACGAATCCCTTTGCCTTTGGCGAATTCGAAGTGTTTGAGGGAAGAAATTCCTATAATGTTACCAAGGCAAACATTCAGAACTATTTTCGTGAACTGGTTTTGGATCTGGATGCAGCATCGCTTGCGTTCTACTTTGCAGAATTCGCGGAATATTATTGTCAGGAAAATAATGATGAGCGGGAAATGCTTAAGCTTTTGTACCAGTCGTTTCGTGCACTGGAAAACAGCAGGTATTCCAAAGAACTTGTGCGTGCAGTGTTTGAACTAAAAGCCATAACCATCAATGGAGAAGGACCGCAGGTGTTTGCCTGTATGCATTGTCATGCGAAAGAAGACCTGTGTTTCTTTTCGGTGAAAAGGGGAGGCATCTTCTGCAGAACCTGTGCGAAGGAAGTACAGGGCATGTATATTTCCGATTCCACGCGATATACGATGCAGTATATCATATCCACACCTGTCGCCAGATTATACTCGTTTACCGTTTCAGAGGAAGTACTAAGGGAACTGAAGATGATTATGAAAGAATATATGGCGTATTATGTGCATCATGACTTTAAGTCCCTTTCGATTTTCGGTTGAAATGGGAATATGAAAAGTGTATAATATCATGGATTGTGAATAGAGGAGGATTTGTGAAATCATGAAGAAATTCGGTCAGATCGTGCTGGTATTTCTGCTTAGCGTAGGAATGTTTACCGGTTGCGGCACTTCTTACAAAGCGGATGAAAGCACAGTTTTTGTACTGAAAGATGGAAAAATCGTGTCTACCGATGTGGAAAATTTTGACGAAAAGACATATGATAAAGACGGATTGAAAGAATATGTCAAAAATGAAATAGATACCTATAATGAGAAAAACGGAAAGGGAAGCGTTTCGCTGAAAAAACTCGACACAGGAGAAAAAAAGGCAACGCTTACCATTGCATATCGTACGGCCGAAGATTATCAGAAATTTAATGATATGGAACTGTATACGGGAAGTGTTGCAGAAGCACTGGCCGCAGGGTATTCTTTTGACGGATCGTTTGCATCCGTAAAAAACGGAAAGATCAAAGCGTGTGAGAGCAGCGCATTTCTGGATGACTCCAGCTACAAAGTGGTTGTAATCCGTGGAAATACAAATGTAAAAGTAAAAGGAACCATCTGTTATGTATCCACGACAAATACCAGTTATGTGGATGCACAGACCATTGCAATCAAAGAAGGAACGTCCCTTCTTGCAGCGGAAAAAACAACAGAGGGAACGGAAAGTGCCACAGAGGCAGCAGGCACACAGATTGAGGAAACGACAGGAGTGGTATCCGATGACGATCTGATCGATGTTACGGAGCAGGAATCCGAAGTGAAGTTTCAGTTTGACGAGGAAGATACCAGTACCGATGATGCCACAGGCGAATTCAGTCAGGTATATACCTATATAATTTATAAGTAACTCAGATCCAGCCTTTGGGCGGATCAGAAAATACATAATAGAATGTGAGGATTACATAATGGAAAAGACGATGGACAAAATTGTGCAGGTAGCAAAAGCAAGAGGTTTTGTATATCCGGGATCTGAAATCTACGGAGGTCTTGCAAATACATGGGATTACGGAAATCTTGGTGTAGAACTGAAAAACAATGTGAAGCGTGCATGGTGGAAGAAGTTCATACAGGAAAACCCATACAATGTTGGTGTGGACTGCGCCATCCTGATGAACCCACAGACCTGGGTTGCTTCCGGACATCTGGGAGGTTTTTCTGATCCACTGATGGATTGTAAAGAATGTCATGAGCGTTTCCGTGCAGATAAGCTGATCGAAGATTTTGCACAGGAGAATAACATCGAGTTGGACGGATCCGTAGATGGATGGTCCAATGAGAAAATGGTAGATTTTATCGAAAGTCATAACATTCCATGTCCTTCCTGCGGTAAGCATAATTTTACAGACATCCGTCAGTTTAATTTGATGTTTAAGACATTCCAGGGAGTTACAGAAGATGCAAAAAATACCGTATATCTTCGTCCGGAAACCGCACAGGGCATTTTCGTCAACTTCAAAAATGTGCAGAGAACTTCCCGTAAGAAGATTCCGTTTGGAATTGGACAGATCGGCAAGTCTTTCCGTAATGAGATTACACCGGGTAACTTCACATTCCGTACGAGAGAGTTTGAGCAGATGGAGCTGGAATTTTTCTGTGAGCCGGGTACCGATTTAGAGTGGTTCCAGTATTGGAGAGCGTTCTGCCGTGACTGGCTGTTATCTCTGGGAATCAAGGAAGACGAGATGCGTCTGCGTGATCATTCTGCAGAGGAACTGTGTTTCTATTCTAAGGGAACGACAGATATTGAATTCTTATTCCCGTTTGGATGGGGGGAACTCTGGGGGATTGCCGACCGTACTGATTACGATCTGACACAGCATCAGAATGTGTCCGGTCAGGATATGACGTATTTTGATGATACCAAGGGAGAAAAGTATATTCCTTATGTTATTGAGCCATCACTTGGTGCTGATCGTGTGGTTCTGGCATTTTTATGTGCCGCATACGATGAGGAAAATATCGGAACAGAGGAAAAGCCGGACGTAAGAACCGTTTTCCATTTCCATCCGGCACTTGCTCCGGTTAAGATCGGTGTGCTTCCGTTATCCAAGAAGTTAAATGAGGGTGCGGAAAAAGTATATGCCCAGCTGGCAAAGAAATACAATTGTGAGTTTGATGACAGAGGAACGATCGGAAAGCGTTACCGCCGTCAGGATGAGATTGGTACACCGTTCTGTGTTACCTATGATTTTGATTCCGAAGAGGATGGAGCCGTTACCGTACGTGACCGTGACACTATGCAGCAGGAAAGAATTAAAATCGATGAGCTGGATGCTTATTTTGAGAAAAAATTTGAATTTTAATATCGCATAAATAAAAGTCTGCCCTGTGGATTACAAAACGGATGGTTTGCGTCTGGCTCTGTGATTCATGGGGCATAACTATGGTAAAAAATGCTTGCGAAATGCGAATTCTGTGTTACAATAAGTATAGCATAGTCGTGAAGTCTGTGTTCACGGCTCAGCTTTATGAAAAACGGATCATGTTATTCGTTTTTCGAATTTATACAATAAACAAATATTAGGAGGAATTGTCAAATGGCAAACAAGTGGGTATACACCTTCAAAGAAGGTAACATGACCATGCGTAACCTTCTCGGTGGTAAGGGTGCTAACCTTGCGGAGATGACTGAAATCGGTCTTCCAGTACCACAGGGATTCACCATCACAACTGAGGCATGTACTCAGTACTATGAGGATGGACGTAAAATCAATGATGAAATTATGGCTCAGGCTATGGAAGGTGTAGCTTGGATGGAAAAAGAGAACGGCAAGAAGTTCGGCGATCTTAAGAATCCTCTTCTTGTATCTGTACGTTCCGGAGCACGTGCTTCTATGCCTGGTATGATGGATACGATCCTTAACCTTGGTCTTAACGACGATGTAGTAGCAGCTATGATCGCTGGTAACCCGGATCCAAAGTTTGAGAGATTCGTATACGATTCATATCGTCGTTTCATTCAGATGTTCTCTGACGTTGTAATGGAAGTTGGTAAGAAATACTTCGAGCAGCTCATCGACAAGATGAAAGCTGACAGAGGTGTTAAGTTTGACGTTGACCTTACAGCAGCAGACTTAAAGGAATTAGCAGAGCAGTTCAAGGCTGAGTACAAGAATCAGTTAGGAACAGAGTTCCCTTCCGATCCTGTAGAGCAGTTAAAGCTTGCAATCGAGGCTGTATTCCGTTCATGGGACAACCCACGTGCTAACGTATATAGAAGAGACAACGATATCCCATATTCCTGGGGAACCGCTGTTAACGTAATGCCAATGGTATTTGGTAACTTAAATGATCAGTCTGGTACAGGTGTTGCCTTCACTCGTGATCCTGCAACTGGTGAGAACAAGCTTATGGGTGAGTTCCTGATCAATGCACAGGGCGAGGACGTAGTTGCCGGTGTTCGTACTCCAATGCCAATCGCTCAGATGGAGCAGGAGTTCCCAG